>Ga0074045_10000105_pt1 | contig 70752 bp, 54 predicted proteins | sample BogForMeECP23OM2_FD_94442 | JGI IMG/M metagenome (GOLD analysis project Ga0074045, IMG submission 94442) | Bog forest soil microbial communities from Calvert Island, British Columbia, Canada - Bog Forest MetaG ECP23OM2 | ecosystem: Environmental > Terrestrial > Soil > Wetlands ... | reverse complement strand
CTGAAATCGAAAAAGAGCTGCTCGCTCGCCGAGAAGCAGCCGTTTCGGGGCGACGTCCGGTGCCTAACCATGGTCCCTCCCTGCAGGGGGCAATTTGAAACCGGGTCACGCCGTGCAACGTTCCTAAGGCGGCCACAGTGGCTTGTATTCTCCTCCTGGAGAGGAGACGGGAACCGGTTCCTCGCAGCCCCGGCGCGCAAGCGCCGGCAATTAGGTTTAAGTGGCCTGCCCCGTTCTTTGGGCAGCCGAAAGCAGACGGGCATGCTTGGCCCAACCGAGCGACGAAGAGTGGAGATGCGGTTGAAGCGAGGCGCAGGTTAGGTTAAGAAAAAGATCCCAACTTCCGCGATCGTCGCCGACGAAGCCTGATCCCACGACACGCCACCCTTGTCTCGCCTTATCCGCGCCGCAGATTGTCCCGCCACAAGCAGGTCGACCGGTCGGGCATTCAGAGACATCCTACACTATTCCCAGCTCGCAGTCCCGCCAGATTCCAAAGTTGCGCGGTCTCCGTTTTCCTGCCCCGTTCTCGTTCATTTTCGTTGCGTTCATTTTCGTTGCGCCCCTTCCAGCCCCGCGTTGTGATACAAGGGTGCTGATACGCGTACTCCGCTCCCTACCGGGTGTGCGAGGGCGCGTTGCTGCGAAGGAGTGGAGAAGATGACTTCCATCCGGAAGATGACGCTTTGCGTGGTCGGGCAGACGCTGTGGGTTACCAGCGTGCTGGCCGCCCAGCCCACGGTCCAGGACGCGCAGAGGTTCATCGAGGATGCCGAGCAACGCTTGCTCGTCCTCGGCAATGAGGCGCAACAGGCCGCTTGGGTGCAAGAGAACTTCATCACCTCGGATACCGAGGCGCTCGCCGCCCGCGCCAACCAGCGCGCCACCGACGAACAGGTCCGCCTGGCCAAGGAATCGAAGCGCTTCGACGGACTCACCCTGCCTCCCGACCTCGCGCGCAAGATGAAGCTGTTGCGCATCGGCTTCACTCTGGCCACGCCCGCCGACCCGAAGGAGAGCGAAGAAGTCTCCAACATCGCCGCCTCGCTCGATGGCATGTACGGCAAGGGCAAGTATTGTCCGCCCGCGCTCGCCAACGCCGAAAAGAAATGCCTGGATATCGGCGACATCACACGCATCATGGCGGCCAGCACTAATCCGGCCGAGTTACTGGATGCCTGGAAGGGCTGGCACGCCATCGCGCCGCCCATGCGAAAGGATTTCGCACGCTTTGTCGACCTATCCAATAAAGGTGCGCGCGAATTGGGCTTCCGCGACACAGGCGCCATGTGGCGCTCGAAGTACGATATGCCGCCCGACGAATTCGCCCGCGAAGTCGATCGCCTGTGGGAGCAGGTGCGTCCGCTCTATCTTTCCCTCCACGCTTACGTGCGCAATCGGTTGCGCGAAAAGTACGGCGACGCCGTGGTCCCGGCACATGGTCCCATCCCGGCCCATCTGCTCGGCAACATTTGGGCACAGGATTGGTCGAACGTCTATCCGTTGGTCGCGCCCGTGGGAGCGGACCGCGGCTACGATCTAACCGCCATTCTGAAGGCCCGCAAGACGCAGCCCACCGATATGGTTCGCTACGGCGAGAGCTTCTTCAAATCGCTCGGCTTTGCCCCGCTGCCCGCCACGTTCTGGGAGCGTTCGCTGTTCGTGAAGCCGCGCGACCGCGACGTGGTTTGCCACGCCAGCGCCTGGGACGTGGACAATCTCGAGGATCTTCGCATCAAGATGTGTATTGAGATCGACGCCGAGGATTTCATCACCATTCACCACGAGCTGGGCCACAATTTCTATCAGCGCGCTTACAACAAGCAGCCCTATCTATTCCGCGACAGCGCCAACGACGGCGTGCACGAAGCCATCGGAGACACCATCGCGCTTTCGGTCACACCCGAATACCTGGTCAAGATCGGACTGCTCGATCGAGCGCCGGACGCTTCGAAGGACATCGGCCTGCTGCTGGCGCGCGCGCTCGAGAAGGTGGCCTTTCTGCCCTTCGGCCTGATGATCGATCAGTGGCGCTGGCGCGTGTTTTCGGGTGAGATTCCGCCCGACAAGTACAACCAAGCCTGGTGGGAGCTACGGACCAAGTACCAGGGTGTCGCGCCGCTGGTCGGGCGCAGCGAGCTCGATTTCGATCCAGGCGCCAAGTATCACGTGGCTGCCAACGTCCCTTACACGCGCTACTTCCTCTCCTTCATCATGCAGTTCCAGTTTCACCGCGCGCTGGCCCGGGCCGCCGGTTGCCCCGCGCCTGGTAGTGGCACGCCGCTCTCGCGCTGCTCGATTTATTCGAGCAAGGAGGCCGGCGAGAAGTTGAACCAAATGCTTGAACTAGGCCTCAGCCGCCCGTGGCAGGAGGCCTTGTACCAGATGACCGGCGAGCGCGACCTCGACGCTTCCGCCATCCTCGACTACTTCGCTCCACTCCAGAAATGGCTGGATGAGCAGAACAAGGGCAAGCCGGTAGGCTGGTAATTGTCCAGCGCGTGGCGCAGGCCGCGCACCCGGAGCCCCAACCATGTCGTGGCGCAGGCTGTCCAGCCTGCTGAGCCGAGTCATGCCGGCTGTCCCGTGCCACTGCTATTCCCCGATAACCGATTCACCCGCCGCCGATCGCTGACGATGGTCGCGGCTCCGCGGCACCTCCAGAGCCGCGACCAAAAGGGGCGGCTGCAACATCTGGCACCGTCATTCCGTAACTGCCACTAAGAGTTTTTCCCAGACCAGATTCGGGCAAACCGCACAGTCGTCCGGGGATGTGCCGCAAAGCGGATCACCGTATCGTAATGAGTGAGACCATCGCCGGGGGACTGCACGAGTTGCCCCGGGTGGCCGCAAGTGGATCGCCGAGGGGTGTGGGAGGTCCGCGGGAATCGAAGTCCGGCGAGTCGATCAGAGATCTCTGTTGGCGAATATCGACCACTAGTCCAGATCGCGTTTCTCCCGGATTGGTCGATACGGTGTATCAGCGGGGTTGACAGGCCATGGCGTTCGTGAGCATCAAACGGTTCCTGGCACAGGCGGAGGCGGAAGCCGCCTACTTGAACGTGATCGGCACCCTGCTCGATGCCGTGGCGGCCAGCGCGCTCGAGTTGGATCGCGCCGCCTGTGCCAGTTTCCGCAAGCTGATCGGCGAGATTCGCCAAGGCATCCACCCGGAAGCCAGTATCGAGACGCTGCTGGCCCAGTCCGACTCGGCCGTGCAGGCAATCGGCGAGTATGCGCGAGAGACCGCCCGCCTCGTGCACACCCAGGGGGCCGAGATGCGCAATATGATTGCGATGCTGGCTACCACCGTGGTCGATATCGGCGGGGTTGGCGGACGAGCAGTGACGCGGCTGCAAACCATCGGCGACGATCTGGAAAAAGCGGTTGCCTTACCGGATGTCGCCACACTCAAAACGCGGCTGCAATTGTGTCTGGGCGATATCCGGCAGGCAGCCAAACAGCAGCAGGCCGAATCCACCCAGATGGTCCAGTCCCTGCGCCGGGAGATTTCCCGCAAGCAGGAGTCCGGCCGCATCATTGGTCTCGACCTGATTACCGACCTGCCCGGCGAAGCCGTCGCCCAGGCGCAGTTCCGCGACGCGCTCCGTTCCGGCGAACGAAAACACGTCGCCGTTTTCGTGCTGTGTTCGGTCCAACGCATCAACCTGCGTTTCGGCCGTGGCGTGGGCGACGATGCGGTACGCGCGCTCAAACAATATCTTGCCGAGCAGTTGACTCCCGCCGATCACATGTTCCGCTGGCCCGGCCCCGCCCTGGTCGCCTTACTGGCCGGCACTGACCCCTTCGACCGTGTCTCGGCGCGTCTCAAGCGTTTCCTCGAGGAACCCATCGAACGCACTTTCCATGTCGACGGCCATGCGGTGCGGATTCCCCTTTCCGTTGCATGGTCCGTTTTTGCTCTGTCACCACCCATCGAAGACCTGAACCGCCAGATTCACGATTTCGTCGCCAGCCAAGGCGTTCACGACGAAGACCTCATGCCCGCCTGAACCGCCGCCGCTTCTCTGCGTTGTCGTCCCACGCGAGGGTCGCGCGCCTGTATCATCGAAGAATGCGAATGGGTCAAGTCCATTCATGACCAGACCAATCTTAATCGTGGGTTGCCCGCGCAGCGGCACCACCCTACTGCGCGATCTGCTGCGCTCGCATCCGAACCTGACCTTTCCCCGGGAGTCGCGCTTCATTCCGGAGTTCTATCGTGCCTACGGCGACCCCGCCTCCGACCAGGAAGCATGGCAGCTCGCCCGCCGCATTCTGAGTTTCCCCCGCGTCGCGAAGCTTTGGAAGATCACCGCCGAGCCGGCGGATTTTGCCGGATGCCGCTCTTTCGGCGCAGTGACGCGGCGCGTGTTCGAAATCTGGGCAGCGAAGGAGGGCAAACCGCGCTGGGGCGACAAGACGCCGCAGCATGTGCGCGATATTCCACTGCTGCTGCGCCTCTTTCCGGATGGGCAGGTGATTCACATCGTGCGCGACGGCCGCGACGTGGCGGTGTCCTGGCTCCGCACGCACTTCGATCCGGGCAACCTGTATGCCGCCGCCCGCCTGTGGAAGGAAATGGTGACGAAAGGCCGCAACGATGGCGCTCTGCTGCCCCCCGGAACCTACTTCGAACTGCGTTATGAAAGTTTGCTGGCCGAGCCCGAGGCGACCATGCGCAACTTGTGTGCGTTTCTCGATGAGCCTTACGTTCCGGAAGTACTCACCCCGAGTCGGGGCGTGAGGCGAGCCGGGAAGACCTCACGCGAACTGACCTCCCACAGACGGAGCTTCCGCGAACGGACCGACCCGCTCTTCCACGACACAATCGTCAGCAAGAACACGGGCGGCTGGAGAACCGGCCTGAGCCTCCGCCAGCGGGCGCTGTTTGAAAGTGTCGCCGGCGGCCTGCTCGGCGAATTGGGATACCCGGTCGAAGGGCTGGGCAGACCGCTATCTCGCATCCAGAAACTGTGGTGGGAAACCGACCGCCAGTTGCGCTACCAGACGCGGATGCTACGCGATTTGCGCCAGCCGTTTTGGCGTAGCTTCGCGCTTTCGCTCACCTGGGTGAAACTGCTCCCGTTTCTGCGCCGCCCCGCGGTAAAGAAACCAAGCTGCGAATCGGCGCGGGATTAGGCCTTGTCGCGAAGCGGCGCCGAGTGCCCCACGGACGTGAGGAGAGCGGGCTTGGTCGTTGCCACGCCGGTTGGCGCACGCCTGTATCATCGAAGGATGCGAATGGGTCAAGTCCATTCATGACCAGACCGATTTTCCTCGTCGGCTGCCCGCGCAGCGGCACCACGCTGCTGCGGAATCTGTTGCGGTCACACCCGAACCTGACCTTTCCCTCCGAGTCATACTTCATTCCGCGCTTCTATCGAGGCTACGGCGACCCCTCGTCCGACCAGGAAGCATGGAGGCTAGCCCGTCGCATTCTCGAGAACCCACGCATCGCCCGGTCCTGGGGAATCGCCGCCGGGCCGGCGGATTTTGCCGGGTGCCGCTCGTTTAGCGCCGTGACCCGGCGCCTGTTCGAAATGTGGGCGGCGAAGGAGGGCAAGCCGCGTTGGGGCGATAAAACCCCACACTATGTTTACGATATTCCGTTGTTGCTGCGCCTCTTCCCCGACGCGCAGGTGATTCACATCGTTCGCGACGGCCGCGACGCCGCGTTGTCCTGGCTCCGCACTCGCTTCGAGCCATGCAACCTGTACGTCGCTGCGCGCATGTGGAAGGAACTGGTGACCGTAGGCCGCCGCGACGGTGCGCTACTGCCTCCTGAGTCCTACCTCGAGCTGCGCTACGAAACTCTGTTGGTAGCGCCTGAAGCCACCATGCGAAGCGTGTGTGCGTTTCTCGATGAGCCTTTCGTCCCGGCGGTTCTCACTCCCAGTCCGCTCCCGAACGAACCAGGCCGGAGTATCCGCGAGCGGAGCGACCCGGCTTTCCACGAGGGCGTCGTCAGGGATAACGCCGGCGGCTGGAGATCCGGGATGAGCCTCCGCCAGCGGGCGCTGTTTGAAAGTGTCGCCGGCGGCCTGCTCGGCGAATTGGGATACCCGGTGGAAGGGCTCGCCAGAAGGCTCTCCCGCGGCGAAGTCCTGCGATGGGAAGCGGACCACCGTGTGCGCTGGCTGGCGCGGCGGCTGGGGAGGCTGCGGTATCCATATTTTCGCCGCACCATGCTTTCGATCGGAACCGCGATCCTGCTCCGGTTTCTGCGCCGCCCCAAATCGAAACAATCTGTCGACGGGCCGGAACGGGATTAGCCGGGCACGCCCCTGCCGGCCCGGCCCCCCGCTTCGTTCGATAATCGATAGATAATGCCAACGCGAACTTCACAGGAACAATTCGACCGCCAGGCGGCGCGGTACAACGCGGAATGGAATGCGTGGAACGGCGATTCGCTCGCCTGGCTCATCGCACGCGCGCGGTGCCAGCCTTCGCATTCGGTGCTCGATGTAGCCACCGGCGCCGGTTTCACGGCGGTGGCCTTCGCGCCGCTGGTCGCGGAATTGATTGGCCTGGACGTCTCCTCCGGTATGCTGCGGGAGGCCGGCGAGCGGGCGCGTGCGGCCGGGGTGGCCAACCTGACGTTCGAGATCGGCGCAGCCGAGTCGCTTCCGTTCCCGGCGGACCGCTTCGACACGGTGGTTTGCCGCCTGGCGGCGCACCATTTCCTCTCGGTGCCGCAGTTCGCCGCGGAGGCGTACCGCGTGCTGCGGCCGGGCGGGCGCTTGTTGATCTCCGACACGGCCGAGCCCGATGACGCGCCCGAAGTGGACGCCTGGCACAACCATCTCGAAGCGCTGCGCGACCCCTCGCATGTCCGCAACTACACTCCCGCCGAATGGCGCGTCTTCGTCACCGGAGCCGGTTTCGCGATCGAGGAGTTGGCGCCCGTGCGGGAAACCGGGCAGATCGGCATGCGGTCCTGGATCGAAAAGGGCGGTTGCAGCGAAGAGGCCGCGGCCGAAGTGCGCCGCCGGATTCTCGAAGCGCCGCCCGAAGTGGTGCGCGCGTTCTCCATCACCGGTACGCCGAATGGCGACGCCACGTTCCAGTGGGTCCGCGTCGCATTGTCGGTGCGCAAGCCGGACTGACAGTGCGTGGCGCAGCCTGTCAGGCTGCTGAGCCGAGATTCGTCTCGGCTCTTTTTCTGGTTGTTTAGATCCCGCTGGCTTGACGTTTGGAGCGCTCGACGACTTCTTCGACTTCGCGTCGGTATTCGGCGAGCAGCTCCGGCGTGGTGGCTTCGAAGCGCATCACCAGCACCGGCTGGGTGTTGGAGGCGCGCACGAGTCCCCAACCATGGGCGAACAGGACGCGCACGCCGTCCACATCCACGGTTTTGTGTTTCGCGCGCAGTTCGGCCGTGGCCAGGCGCACCACGTCGAACTTGATTTCATCCGGGCAGTCGAAACGAATCTCGGGCGTGGTGACGGTGCGCGGCAAATCGGAGAGCAGGGTCGAGAGCGGGCGGCTCGCATTGGCCACAATCTCCATCAGGCGGCAGGCCGCGTACACCGCGTCGTCGTAACCGTGATAGCGGTCGGCGAAGAACATGTGGCCGCTCATTTCGCCGGCCAGCTCCGCGTGAGACTCCTTCATCTTGGCCTTGATGAGAGAATGGCCGGTCTTCCACATGATGGGATTGCCGCCGTGCGCGGCGATATCGTCGTACATGAGCTGCGAGCACTTCACTTCGCCGATGAACGTCGCGCCCGGCTTGCGCGTCAAAATTTCGCGCGCGTAGAGCACCATCAACTGGTCGCCCCACAGGATGTTGCCGCACTCGTCCACCGCGCCTATGCGGTCGGCGTCGCCATCGAAAGCGATCCCCAGATCGGCCTTGGTTTCCATCACGCGCGCGATCAGCGCATCCAGATTGCGCGGCACCGTGGGATCGGGATGATGGTTGGGGAAATGGCCGTCCATCTCGAAGAACATCTCGACCGCGTCCACGTTGAGCCGCTCCAGCACGCGGTGCGCGACCGGACCGCCGACTCCGTTGCCCGCGTCCACCACCACGCGTATCCGGCGCGGGAAGTGGAACTGCGCGGACACTTCCTCGACATAGGGAGTGGTGACGTCGGCCGCCGTCTCGCTGCCTTCGCCGCGGTCCAAATCGCCGGTTTCGATCATGCGGCGGATTTCCTGAATCGCTTCGCCATGAATCGTGCCGGAGCCGAGGACGGTTTTGAAGCCGTTGAACTCGGGTGGATTGTGGCTGCCCGTAATCATCACGCCGCCATCTGCCTTGTGATGCACGGTGGCGTAGTAAAGCAGCGGGGTTGGTTGCACGCCGACATCGGTGACGTGGCAGCCGCTGTCCTTGAGCCCACGCGTCAAAGCGTCGCGCAGGCGCGTGGAACTGAGGCGCGTGTCGCGGCCCAGGCAAAGATTCGGGCCGCCGTGACGCCGCAGGTAGGTGCCCAGTGCCTGGCCGAGCGCGGTCACATCGTCGCTCAGGAGTTCGGCGTCGGCGACGCCGCGAATATCGTATTCACGAAAAATGGTGGATTTCAGCATGGGGAAAGGTCTATTGTAATTCGGCGGCGGCTACGGGCGAGCGGGCGCGTGCTCCGGCGGGCAATCGACTCCCTTCCGTTCAATGAAATTCGAAAGTCGGAGTTTCGCAGCCTTTCCTGGTCTTCGCCGAGGGCCAGTGCCAACCGGCCTCTGAGCGAATGACCCCTGCGTAACGCGCGGTCGCGGGCTAACGCTCCAGTTCCAATGCCTTGAGCCCTTCCTCGGCCCCGATGCAATCAAGATTCGCGTGGCGGCGGGCCGCCGACAGGAACTCCTGTGCTCCTGGTACGTCCCTCACGCGGGCGACCACAAAGATGGCAAGAAGCCGGTCGTCGGGCGTCATTGGTCCCTCTGCGGCTTCCATGGCGGCTTTCGCTCCGGTTGGCCCGATCCGAATCAGCGCGGCCGCCGCTGGGTAGCTATTCTCTATTACCGAGGGCACCTTCAGCCAGGGATTGATGTCTGCGGGGTAATCCCGGTTGATGCCGATCACCCTGACTAGGAAGGGAACTGCGGCCTCTGTCTTCATCTGGCCGAAAACGTCCGACGGCGCAACGTTCAGTCTGTACGCCTCAACCCCATTCGGAGGGTTCGTGGTCCAAGAAAGCAGCAGTGAAACCTCCTTAGCGCCAGACTTGACAACCTGGTCAACGGCGGCCTGCCGTACGTCCGGGTCGCCGCTGACGAGCCTGCGGGCGAGATCGAGATCGGCCGGGCTTCGACGACGCGGCGAGTCCCACGCCCATCGCTGCGAGGCCGATCGCCGCGGCTACCTTGCGCAACATCTTCAATGCCGAACCTCCAGACTCTCACTGTGTGGAAATCGGTGAGAACACCAAATTACCCCATTCTCCAGAGCTCGGGCGCGGGGCCGACCTCGCGCGGTGCTGCTTTCGCACCACAGGGTGTGACCGTAGGACGGCAAGCGGGTCGCGGCCCGATCGAACTGATGCGATGGGCGCCGGGCGTTTTCCGCCGGATTGGAACGGATTCGGTGGTTCGGCGGCGCCTGGCCGCCAACGTGCACTGCGTTTCCGGGCAAGAGAGGACCGGGCTAAGCGCGCGGGCAGAGTGCGCGCGGCTGCCCGGAACACTGGCCTGTGACAGGCATTCACACCTGTGGACGCCGCCCCTCGTTGTTTGGAGCGCATGAGATCCGCTAGAATGATTGCTTATCAGCAGTACGGCCGGCAACCCCAAGTGACGTCATTCCCCATGCAAAATCTTCGCGGCAGGGCACAACGAAAAGGTATGCGCGCATGAAGTACCTCGGGCGCTGGAGCATGGCGGTGGTGGCGCTGTGTGTGGGCGGCTTGGTGGCGCCAGCCGGCGCACAGCAGCCCCAGACGCCGACTCAGCAGAAGACTCCGCCCACACAGACTCCGCCCACACAGACGCCGCCGCAGCCGGCTCCCCAGCAGCGCAATCCGTTCGAAGATGTGCCAGGGACGGGCACGCAGCCGGCGCAGCAGAAGCCTGCCCAGACGAACCCGCTTGAGAGCGTTCCCAACGCGCCCGGCCAGCCGGCGCCGCAACTGGAAACGCCGCAGCCCGCGCCTGGCGCCGCGCAGCCCGCAGTGGGCGAAGTGATCAAGGGCATCGAATTCCGCGGCGCGCGGCGTGTTCCTTCCGAAACGCTGAAGGCGCTGATTTTCACCAAAGCCGGCGACCTGTTCAGCGAAGAGGCGCTGCGGCGCGACTTTATGGCGCTTTGGAACACCGGCCGCTTCGACGATATCGTCCTCGAAACCGAGCCCGACCCTACCGGCGGCTTGATCTTGCGCTTCGTCGTGACCGAGCGCCGCGTCATCCGCACCATCAACTACGAGGGCATCCACACCGTGACGGTGTCGGAGATCCTCGACCGCTTCAAGGAGCGCAAGGTCGGACTGGTCGTCGAATCGCAGTACGATCCCAACAAGATCCAGCGCGCCGCGCAGGTTTTGAAGGAATTCCTGTCCGAGCGTGGCCGCCAGTATGCGACCGTGGATCCGGTGGTGGAGCAGATTCCGCCTTCCTCGCTGAAAGTGACGTTCGCCGTCAAGGAAGGGCCGAAGGTGAAGGTGGGTAAGATCATCATCACCGGTAACAAGGCGGAGAAGCAGAAGTGGGTGGTCGCGGCGATGAAGAACCTGCACCCTTACGGCATCCCGCATTCGATCCTGTTTGAAAACGTGTTCGCCAAGACCTACGACCAGGCCAAGCTCGAGGAAGACAAGGAGCGCATCCGCCAGGCTTACCAGGATCACGGGTTCTTCGAATTCAAGGCGCTCGACGAGAGCGTCAAGATCTTTCCGAGCGGCGGAAAGGGCTGGCGGCTGCCGATCTTCAAGATGGAGCAGCCGGGCATCTACGCGAACATTACCATCCCGGTTGAAGAGGGCCGGCTCTATCACCTGCGCACGATCAACTTCGTGGGCGTCAAACTCTTCCGCGAGCCCTCGGTGCTGATGTCGCTGTTCGGCATGAAGCAAGGGGACATATTCTCGACCGAGAAGCTGCGCAAGGGCATGGAGAACATGCGCAAGCTTTACGGCCAGTTCGGTTACATCAATTTCGTGCCGGAGCCAGCCTTCGACCCACAACCGGGGACCGACCAGATCGACCTGACGATCACAGCCGACGAGGGTCACCAGTTTTTCGTTCGCCGCATCGATTTTGCCGGTAACACCACCACCCGCGACCGCGTGATCCGGCGCGAAATCCTGCTCGATGAAGGCGACATGTTCAACAACCAGCTTTGGGACATGAGCATTCTGCGCCTCAACCAGCTCGGGTATTTCGAAGAACTGAAGAAGGACGAGGCGGCCGACATCAAGACCAACCCCGGAACCGACACGGTGGATATTACGCTCAAGGTGAAGGAGCGGGGCAAGAACACCATCGGATTGAATGGCGGCATCTCGGGAATTGCCGGCAGCTTTGTGGGGGCGAACTATTCCACCAACAATTTCCTGGGCCTGGGCGAGACCCTGTCGCTGAACGGGCAGCTCGGCACGCGCCAACAGAGTGTGACTTTGGGATTCACCGAGCCCTACTTGTTCGACCGGCCCATCCAGGCGGGCTTTACCGTTTTCGTCAGTCGCTTCGATTACAACCAGGCTCGCGAAGCTTCGATTCTGTATGGGCAGAACCTGCTGCCGCTGTACCAGTCCATCGAGGGCCCGAACAACCAGAACCTGCTGAACTATATCCAGAACAGCAAGGGATTCAACGTTTCGTTGAGCCACGCGCTGCGCCGCAGCTTCTGGCGCACCAGCGTCACCTATGGGTACAGTATTTCGAATATCGTCACGCAGACCAGCGGCGCGACCAACTATTTCGATTACATCGACTTTAGCGGAGTTTACGGACCCAACGCGCTGAACGGGATTCACACCAGCGCCATCACGCCGGCGATTGGTTACAACACGGTGAATAATCCCATCAACCCGACCGGCGGCAAGAGCATCTACTTCTCCGTGGCGGGCGCCGGCAGCATACTTGGCGGCAATGTGAATACGATTCGGCCGGCGGTTGACATCAAGTACTTCCACCGTTCGCCCATCTTCAGCAAGAAGAACGTAGTGGCCTTCCACTTGAGCACGTGGCTGATCACCGGATACGGCGGCAAGCTGATTCCGCCGTTCTCGCGCAGCTTCATGGGCGGCGAGAACGATGTGCGCGGCTTCAACATCTGGGGCATCACGCCGATTGCGTTCATCCCCTCCACCGCCTCGGTGAACGTCTACAACGCCGACGGATCGCAGCGCACGCAAAACGTGGTGGTGGGCGGAGTGCTCCAGCCGCAACCGGTGACGATGACCATGCCGGTGTACCAGATCATTACGCCTGGCGGCGACTGGCAGAGTTTCGGGAACTTCGAATATCGGATCCCGATTGTCGGCAATACCGTGAGCCTGGTGCCGTTCTTCGATGCCGGCGTCAACCGTATCATGCGTCCCAGCCAGCTCACCATGGACCCGCAGCGTGTACTGGACCTCAACGAGCAGTTTCCAGCGGCCGGTTACAACGGTCAGGTGCAGATTGCGCCGGGCACGGAAAAGACGCGCGCATCCACGGGCCTGGAGCTCGATGTCACTCTTCCGGTTGTCAACGCGCCCTTCCGGATTTACTTTGCATACAACCCGTTGCGGCTGGACACGAACATTCAGACGCCGATTGCTGCGGACCGCAGCATATTCCCCAACCAGGCGACGTACAACGCCGCAGTTGCCAGTTACGGACCGCTCTATCCCTGGGATGAGAAGTCGACCATGGTCCGGTTTACCGTCGGCAGGACGTTTTAGCGGTTTCGCGAATGGTCCCGCTGTGATAGGATTTCACGTTTAGGAGTTTGACCTTGAAAAAGAAAGTAGCCGCAATTTCCGCGCTGCTCTGCTGCGCCGCCGCCCTGGCGAGCGCCCAGGCGCAGCCCGCATCCGCACAGGCCGCCGTGCCCAAGACGAGCCAGGCATTGCCTGTCCCCACCAGGATTGCGATCATCAATATCCAGTCCGCCATCCTGAGCACCAAGGATGGGCAGAAGGCCCTCGCCGCAGTGCAGATCAAGTTCAATCCGCGGAAGACGGAACTGGATAAGAAGCGCTCCGAAGTCGATGCGCTGCAGGATCAGTTGCGCAAGGGCAGCGCCACCATGAGCGACGACGCCAAGGAACGGCTGCAAAAGGAAGTCGAAGCCGGCACCAAGGAACTGAACCGTAAGGGCCAGGACATGAACGACGACCTGGAGGCGGAGCAGGGCCGGCTGATGCAGGATTTGGGCGCCAAGATGATGAAGATCGTCGAGGAGTATGCGACGCAGAACGGACTCGCCACGGTGCTCGACGTGAGCAATCCGCAGACCGACGTTTTGTGGGCCGCCGCTTCCACCAACATCACGCCCGATATCATCCGGCTTTACGATCAGGCCCACGCGGTCGCGGAAACCCCGAAGGCACCCGCCGCGGCTCCGGCGCCAGCCAAAAAGCCGTAAGACAGAAGCAGAGAGGTTCTTGCCAAAAGGGCAAGCTAGGGCATGCCGCACCGGCGATGCCGGTGGAGCACGCCCTAGCTTGCCCTTTTGTCTGTTCAGGCGGGACAGCACGGCTGCGATCTGTTAAATGTGGAGTCATCCCATGAATGTCCTAGTACTGAATGCGGGTAGCTCCAGCCTGAAGTTTCAGGTGATTGCGACCGATCTCGACCGGATCAAACAGTCGAGCGATGAACGTCTGTGCCGTGGCCAGGTGGAACGGCTGGGCGGCGAAGCCATTATTACCGTGCAGAGCCGTAACAGCCCACGACGCAAGCTGACGGCGCCCATTCGCGACGTTGCCGCGGCACTCGATTACGTGTTGCGCTGGCTGGCCTCGGAGAACTCGGGAGTTGCCGAGATCCGCAGCCTGGGCGATTTGCACGCGGTAGGACATCGCGTTGTTCATGGCGGCGAGACGTTCCATGAATCGGCGCTGATCACGGATGACGTCCTCAAGGGCATCGAAGACTGCATCGACCTGGCTCCTTTGCACAATCCCAACAACGTGAAGGGCATCCTGGCGGTGCGCGAGATCTTCGGCAGCCAGACGCCGCAAGTCGCGGTGTTCGATACCGCGTTTCACTCTACTATTCCGGAGCACGCGTACCTGTACGCGCTGCCCTATCACCTGTACCGCCGCCACCGCATACGCCGCTACGGCTTTCACGGGACATCGCATCGCTACGTGGCGTATCGCTACCGCACGCTGCGCAGCCTGACGCGCGAGCAGACGAATCTGGTGACGTTGCACCTGGGCAACGGCTGCTCGGCCTGCGCGATTCGCGGCGGCCGCTCGGTGGATACGTCAATGGGGATGACGCCGCTGGAGGGCCTGGTGATGGGGACACGCTCGGGCGATCTGGATCCGGCCATTCTCAACCTGATGGCCGGCAAGGAAGGGCTATCGCCGCACGAGGTCGAATCGGTCCTCAATACCCAATCCGGACTGCTCGGCATCTCCGGTCTGACCAACGACATGAAGGTGCTCGAGGAAGAGCTGGAAGTACATGATGACCGGCGCGTGCGACTGGCCATCGAAATCTTCTGCTACCGGGCGCGCAAATACGTCGGCTCGTTTCTGGCGGCAATGGGCGGAGCCGACGCGGTGATTTTTGCTGGCGGCATTGGCGAAAACTCGCCCGCGGTGCGCGCGCGGATCTGTGAAGGCCTGGGCTGGTCCGGCCTGAAGCTCGACCAGGGCCGCAACGAGACGATGGCGGGGCGGGAAGGCCAGATCTCTACCAACGATTCCACCCTCAACGCGTGGGTGATTCCAACCGATGAAGAATTGCTGATTGCCCGCGACACCGTGCGTTGCATACTGGGCGAACCGCATCCGGGATAGCGAAGACCGTGGCGCCGGCAGTCTTGCCGGCATCGTCGCCAGTCGTGGCGACATTTCCGGCCGGCGGCAGAGTTCACGCGCGTGAAGAAGTGTCGAGATGTCTCTCGACACAGCAGGCTTGGCAGCCTGCGCCACGTTGGCGGTCGCTCAGTATGGCCACGTCCAAGTGTTGATTTCCGGGCTGTCGATGCCGTGCTCGTAGGCGTAGTTGCGGCATTCAATCTGCATGTTGCGGAAGCGCTCCTTGGCATGCGCGCCGATGCGCTGCAAGCGGGGAGTGCGGTCGATCGCGTCGATGGCCAGGCTGTAGCGGTCGATCTCGTTATTGATCGCCAGTTCCATCGGCGTGTTGATGTTGCCCTTTTCCTTGTAGCCGCGCACATGAATGTTGTCATGGTTGGTGCGGCGGTAGGCCAGCCGGTGAATCAGCCACGGGTAGCCGTGGAAGTTGAAGATCACCGGCTTGTCGACGGTGAACAGCGAATCGAAATCGCGGTCGGTCAATCCGTGCGGGTGCTCGGAGCTGGGTTGCAGCTTGAAGAGATCGACCACGTTGATAAAGCGGATCTTTACGTCGGGGAATTCGGTGCGCAGCAGCACCGTGGCGGCCAGCGCTTCCTGCGTGGGGATATCGCCGGCCGCGGCCATCACCAGATCCGGCTCGCCGCTGGAATCCGTGCTGGCCCATTCCCAGATGCCGATGCCCTTGGTGCAGTGCCGGATCGCAGCCTCCATATCCATATACTGCAGGTGCATCTGCTTATCGGAGACGATCACGTTGACGTAGTTCTCGCTGCGCAGGCAGTGCGCGGAGACCGAAAGCAGCGAATTCACGTCGGGCGGAAGATAGATGCGGGTGACGGTGGCGCTCTTGTTGACCACCACATCCAGGAACCCGGGATCCTGGTGGGTGAAACCGTTGTGGTCTTGCCGCCATACCGTGGAGGTGATCAACAGGTTCAGCGAAGCCACGTGCTGGCGCCACGACAGGTGGTTGCAGATCGAGAGCCACTTGGCATGCTGGTTGAACATGGAATCGATCACGTGCACGAACGCTTCGTAGCTGGAGAGGAAGCCGTGACGCCCACTCAGCAGGTAGCCTTCGAGCATTCCCTCCACCGTATGTTCGCTGAGCATCTCGATCACCCGGCCGTCGGGCGCGAGCTCGGTGCCATCCGTGTCCTCGGGAAAACGCTCGGCGATCCAAAACTTCTTGCTGACCTGGTAAATCGCGTCCAGCTTATTGGATGTATTCTCATCGGGGCCGAAGACGCGGAAGTTGTTCATGTTCATCTTCATCACGTCGCGCAGGAAATTGCCAAGCGGGCGTGTGTTTTCGGCTTCCGATTTTCCGGGCTGCGTAACGCCGAACGCGTAGGTGCGGAAGTCCGGCAGGCGCAGAGCGCGCTTGAGGATGCCCCCGTTGGCGTGCGGGTTGGCGCTCATGCGGCGTATGCCGGTGGGCGCCAGTTCTTTCAGCTCCGGCCGCAGCTTGCCGCCGGCATCGAACAATTCCTCCGGCTTCTGGCTGCGCATCCAGTTCTCCAGCAGGTGCAGTTGCTCGGGGCTCTTCTTGACATCGGGTAGCGGCACCTGATGCGCGCGCCAGAAGCCTTCCAGGCGATGGCCGCCCACTTCGAGCGGTGCGCCCCAACCCTTGGGTGTACGCATCACAATCATCGGCCAGCGCGGCCGCGTAGCCACCCCGGTCGCGCGCGCTTCCTGGCGCACGCGGCGGATTTCGTCAATGGCGTGCTCCACGGTGGCGGCCATGGCCTGGTGCATTGAATCCGGTTCCGACCCTTCCACGAAATACGGCGTCCACCCGTAGCCACGGAACAGTTGTTCCAGTTCTTCGTGACTGATGCGCGCCAGCAGCGTGGGATTGTTGATCTTGTAGCCGTTGAGATGCAGGATGGGCAGCACAGCGCCGTCGCGAACGGGAGAGAGAAATTTATTAATGTGCCAGGATGTCGCCAACGCACCGGTTTCCGATTCGCCATCGCCCACCACGGCCGCAACAATCAGTTCCGGATTGTCGAACGCCGCCCCGCAGGCGTGAGAGAGCACATAGCCAAGTTCGCCGCCTTCGTGAATCGAACCGGGAGTTTCCGGCGTGCAGTGGCTTCCGATCCCGCCGGGAAAAGAGAATTGCTTGAAGAATTCGCGCAGCCCTTCTTCGTCTTCGCTCTTGTCGGGATAGATTTCCGAGTAGGTGCCTTCCAGATACACAGGTCCCAACACGCCCGGAGCGCCATGTCCCGGCCCGGCCATGAAGATCGCGTCCAGATCGTACTTCCGGATCAGCCGGTTCAAGTGCAGATAGGCGAACGACAGGCCGGGGCTCGATCCCCAATGCCCGAGCAAACGGTTCTTGATATGCTCGGGGCGCAGCGGCTCCTTCAGCAGGGGGTTTTCGACCAGATAGATCATCCCCAGGCTGAGGTAATTGCACGCGCGCCAGTAGGCGTCAGTGCGGCGCAATTCCTCGGCGCTCAGCGGCGCTCCCGAAACGGTGGACCGAGCTGGCCCGTAGGCGCACAGGTCGGAGGGGGCCTTGGTATCGGCTGCGAGAGATGGCATTTCGATCTCCATTGCTACAGCTTACCTCGATCAAATGACGTTTCGGTTTCGAAAATAGCGACACTGGCTGTCTAGCGGGCAGAGCCGAGAGTCGTCTCGGCTTTGCTTGGTACTATCTCCTCACAGAAGCAGAGAAGACGAGTCCGCTGAATCTCCACGGCAACTTAGCGGCTGCTAACAGGGGAACCGGTTCTCACTCGCGAAGGCCCCAACGAAAGCCGAGAGGACTCTCGGCTCGGTAACTTTGACGGGCTGCGCTACTAGCCGGCCACACCAGTGCGGCCGATAATCCGGCCGTCGCGCATGTGGACGGTGCTGTGGCCGAAAGCGGCGGCTTCCGGATTGTGCGTGATCATGAGAACGGTTTGGCCCAGCCGCCGGTTCAGGTCGCGCAGAACTTCCAGTACTGCGTTGGAGTTTTCGCTGTCGAGATTGCCGGTCGGTTCGTCGGCCAGCAGGATGGCGGGACGGTTGACGATGGCGCGCGCGATGGCCACACGCTGCTGCTCGCCGCCGGAGAGCGCGCTCGGCTTGTGATCCAGCCGGCTGTCGATACCGAGCAGGCGCAGCACCTCGTCGAACTGGGTGTCCGGGTGCGCGCCCAGGCCCGCGATGTGTCGCGCCACCGCGATGTTGTCGCGCGCCGTCAGATTGGGCAGCAGGTTGAATTTCTGAAACACGAAGCCCACTGTCCTGCGGCGCATTCTCGTGCGGCCGGCGTCGGTCAGAGCGGCGAGGTTCTGGCTTCCCACTTTAACTTCGCCCGCGGTGGGCGGCGTGAGTCCGCCGATGATATGAAAGAGCGTGGACTTGCCGGAGCCCGATGGCCCGACGATGGAGAGGAACTCGCCCGGCTGGACGTCGAGATCGACGCCGCGCAGCGCCGGCACGTCCACCTGGCCGATGCGGTAAACCTTGCGCAGGTCGCGGATTTCGATGATGGCGCCGTTATTCATAAGCCAGCGCCTCGATTGGATCTTGCCGCGCCGCGCTCAAGCCGGGATAGAGCGCTCCCAGAATGGCCGCGGCCAGAGTGACGGCTGCCACGCGCGGCCACCAGCCGTACGCGATTGCCATCTGAAACGAGGCCGGCACCAAGGTGCGAATCAGCCACTGCGCGCCATAGCTGAAGACAATGCCGAGAATCGTGCCGCCGGCCCCCAATAGCGTAGCCTCGGCCAGAATGATGCCAAGAATAAAAACCTTCGATGCGCCCAAAGCTTTCAAAATGCCGATTTCGCGCGTGCGCTGCAGCACCACCATGTACATCGACAGCCAGACCACGGCAATACCGATCACTACCCCGATCGCCGACACCACCACGGTAAACGGCTTGATCGCCGGAATCTGATCCACGTTGTACATGGCCGTGTATTCGGCCATGGTGTTTACGGGGTAGTTCTTCAGCAAGCCGCGCAATTCATTGGCTACCAGGTTGATGTTGGCTGGATCGTCCACGGTGACGTAGATCTGGCCGACCTTGCCGATGGCCGCGTCGAGATCCTGCAGGGTGTCCATCCGCACCGCCAGCCGTGCCAGCTTGCCCGGCTCAATCACCCCCACCAAGTGCCAGTCGTGATTGATTAGTTTGATTGTCTGCCCGACTTGCAGGTGGTGCTGTTCGGCGTAGAGCCGGTCGGCCAGAATATCGTCGGGACCTGCGAGCGGGCCACCCTGGTCGAATGTGAATCCGCCGGTCATCCGGTTGAACTTCGCCATGTCCATGCCGGTGAGGAGCAGCAAAGGTTCGATCGAGTGGTTGATGACACCCATGGCGAGCTTCACGTGCGGCTGCTGCTGCACCTTGCCCACCATCCCAACCGGAATGGTGTAGCCGCTGAAGCTGGTCACCGATTGAACCCCCGAGCCGCGGATAATAATATCGGCGCCCACCCCGCGCTGGCGGTTCTGCGCTTCCGACAGCATCCCCTGCGTCAAGCCAACCAGGGTCAGAATCAACGTCACCGGGACGCCAATCAGCAGGATGCTGAGCAGGCTGCGCAGCGGGCGGTTTTTCAGGTTTTCCAGAACTAGCTTGCCGGTCACTCGGGCTTTGTCATTCCTTCGATAGAGGACGCGGGCGTTTGGCCGGCCGGCGCCGCTGGCGGCTGCCCGAGAACCCGCAACGTGGTCCCGGGCGGCTGCTCTAATACGAATTTATCATCTGTCACGCCCTTGTTGATCTCCATCTTCACCAGGTCGATTACCACGCCGTACTCATCCTGCGGACGGTTGATCTCCACGTGCTTGGGGAAGGCCACCTTGTCGTAGGTTTTCCACTCGGAATAGCGCGCGTCGGTCAGGATATTGCCCGCCGGGTCGAATAGCATCTGGCGCACGATTTCCAGATTCATGCGGCTGAACCAGATCGTGCGATAAAGCCGCAGCACGCCGTTTTCTTCGCGAATCACGTGCAGGATGTAGTACGCCCCGTCCTCGTCGGTGAGGTTTGCGAGCACCACCTTGTCCACCGCCGGATCCGCCGGGCGTACCAGCAGGGCATCGACGAAATGCTGCGGGCGGAGATTCTCGATCCTGTTCTCCGAGCTCTGGAGGATCTCGTTGCTGCCCTGGATAAACGCATTGCGGGACGGGATGTAGAGTCGGAATCCGGCACCGTCCGAGGTCATGTCGAAGGCCTTGTTGCGGACCACCGGGTACAGCCCGATGATGCGGATGTGTGCCGGGTGGCGAAAGAGAATGTAGGCGCGGACGTCCTTGTACTCGGTGATCTTGCTCTTCTCCGCGCTGCCCAGGGCCGGCACCATATCGACGGTAGCGGTGAAATCGCTCACCGCCCGGTACTCGCGGGAGATCGCTTCGAGCAGCGCCGCCTGGTCCGCCACCAGCAGCGGCTGTGTGGCGTTGGACCCCTTGCGCACGATCAGCCTGCGGCGCACCAGGCACGACGAAAACAGCATCGAGCAGGAGCACAGCAGGATCACTGCGGCCATGTGGCGCCGAAAACGCATCTTCTCATTGTAGGCAACCGCGAAAGCGTCCTGTCAAACTGCGGTAGCGCGCCGGCATGTTATAGTAAAACGAGTTGGCAAGTGGGCCTGTGGCGCAGTTGGGAGCGCGCTTCCATGGCATGGAAGAGGTCGTCGGTTCGAACCCGACCAGGTCCACCAAAACAAAACCCAACAAAACATAGACTTACGAAAATGCTTGCGCGCTTCCATGTCGCGGAAGAGGTCACGCGGAGTCCATTTGGAGTCCAAACTCACCAAAATTTGGACTCCAGCGGCTCTAGCAAGCCGAAAAGCTGAATGCCGTCCGCCACCTGTTCGAGCACTACCGGTTTTCTGGTGGCGTGTAAGGCCGGGCTTCACCGAACGGATTGGCAATGGAGGTTTCCATGGTGCCGCCGAAGACCGTTTCAGCGATTCGCGCGAGATCAGGAGTTGCCACGGGCGTACCGCGCACCCAACGGAGGTCATAGCCCGTCGCTTCGTCGTCCGCGTCAATCGCGATTCCCAACGCTTCGCTGACGCCATACTTCAGCAGTGCCGCCTCCATGAGCGTATTCATGTTCCTGATGCGCTCTGTTCTCGACATCGTCGAGAACCCGCAGAACACGAATACGGTTCTCTCGTATAGGCGTTTATGAGCGACACACCCGCACTTGCCTGTCCCTTTCAGGCCTGTCAACATCTCATGTAAGCGCCGTCCGATGTATGCCTTGTTTGAACTCGGCAGACCGTTAAGCATTGCTGCCATCTTCAGATACGCGGTTCTACCCTCCGGGCGCTCCACGTCGTTGCTGAACTCTCGCGGTACGAACGACTCCATCTCAGGGTGGCGGGTGTGCAATTCGTGAATAATCGAATTCACACGGTGGGAGAAGCGATCCCGCTCGGAGTATTTCCCAAGATTGTCGCGCATGTGAAGCTGAAAGCAGGCTCCAAGTTCTTCTTTGTCCGCGCTTGCGTAGCCACTGAACTCGTGGGCCTTCAAGACGTAATATGCCAACGGGAACCGCTCGCTGTTTATTCCAGTGAAACTGCTGCGGATGGTCGCCCGTTTGTCGAAGTACTGAAAAACGTCCCAGACGGAACCAAGCCAGAGCGTCGCGTTCAGGAGATCGTTGGCCGACAAGACGTGAATCGGCACGGTGCATTCCGGTTGACTGATCTCGAAGTCAATCGCTTTGAACGGCTCCTGCGAGCATTCAAGCACGCAAATTCCACAGCGCGCCTTGAGGCTGCCCGGCTGAAAGTCTCTGCGCTCGCCCCACAGATTTTCCGCGCTAAATGGAATCTGGAGGCGCTGAATGCCAACCTTTGCTGCTTGGCTTCCATCCCACGTTTTCTTCTTTAGCCACAGTTCCAGCTTTTCCTCTGACTTTGGTTCACCGTCAGTTCCTTTGACGCTGACGACAATACACTCATCATCGAGTACGAAAAGCAGATCGGCGGGATGGGATTTGAGCTGCTCTCCAGACGTGTACTTGACATTTATGTACACGAAGTCCTTCATGAAGAACTGGGAACTGAAGCTGCCGATAAATCGCTCAACCATCAATCCCCGCTCCATCCCAGCAGGTGGGTTGTCGCTGGGCATTTCGCGTAACTCCAAAGCAATTATCGCAGGTGCGGTATCAGGCGGCTATCGATTTCTGGACTTCTCGCGCCTTGAGCGTCATCTCTCACCGCCCGCCATGTAATGAGGAGCGTCTCCTTACAGCCTTCACCAGCAAGCGCCGTCGACGGAAACCGGCTCGTCACCCACCTTACTAATTATTGCCGTGACCTATGCCGAACGCCGGATCGGTACAAAACGGATCTCGACCCGCTTATTTAACGCGGCTGCTATCCTGCGCAACATTGCCAGAGAGTGGCCCTCATAATCGGCGTCCTCAAGGCGGCAGACGACCGATGCGGTGGTGCCTATGAGCTTGGCAAGCTGAGTTTGGGTGAGGGCCGCCGCTGCCCTCAGTTCTTGGATTTTGCGGGCGATCTCTTCATTCGCGCGCGCCTCTTCCAGGTTCTTCAGCCGGGCCGGCTTGCCTTCGTAGAACCGGCGGTGAAGGATCTCCACCGCGTCGCTGGCCGGTTTCAGCGTCTTTGCTTTGTTATCTGGCATGGTCAAGCCTCCTCATAAGTGTGCTTCGCTGGATTTGCCTCAAACCGCTTCTTGCGTTCGACGGCGCGATCGATCTCTTTCGGCGGGACCACCCGCTCTTTCGCAAGACCGTGAGAGACCACGGCGGCCACCGCGCCGTGGAAGAAGTACAGTATCCGGTGATGAACGCCTCCCAGGCTGGCGCGCAGTTCGTAGATGCCGTCTCGCAGGAAGTCCGCTTCGGGCCGACGCAGTCCGTGGCCCATCTCGCGCAGGCGCTCCAACCGGAGGTAGCACTTGTCCTGCACTTTCGCCGGTAACTTGTCGAACCAGTCGATGAACGGGCATGATCCGTCTTCCTCCCGGTAGAGGGCGACTTTGGTCTTGGACACTCGATCCCAGTTTATTCGCAATATTGCGAAAACGCAAGTTTGCCTTGCGAAGCCGCGAAGGCGGTGACCGCTCCACGTGGGCATCATCCCTATAGAGAAATCATTTGTTGTCTGCTCGATCAGACAACAATCACGACGGCTTGCAACCGCGCGCGTGAAAGCATGCGTCGTGCCGTTTCCGATTTGGAGTCCCGGAGTCCGCGCAGAGTCCAGATTGTGAAAACGGCCGCTCCGTGGAGTCCACCGGAGTCCACGCGGCCTCGTGCTGAGTCTTTTGTTTCTGGTGGAAGTGTCTGCAAGTGATTGATATTTATTAAATGGCATGGAAGAGGTCGTGAGTTCGAATCTCACCAGGTCCACCAAACCCCTCACAATAAAGAGTCTGTAGCTCAGTACCAGCCCGCGCTCTTGTCGTATCGTGTCGTGCCGCGGCGTGCCCAATAGTCGTCCATGAACTCTGTCCAATGCCGGGCCATGCTGGGAATCTCCGCGACGATCTTGCGGTAGAAGCCGCCGATCAACGGCGCATAACTCACCACTTCGCCCAGGCCGACCAAGAGTAATTCGGGGACCGGCTGGTTGCTGGCGGCCGCGACCATCAGCTTGGATGCCAACCCATGCACTTTGAGAATCCGGCCATTCCATTCGAGCAACGTGTCACCGTATTTGCTGAGCGTCTCTGGAGCTACCCACAGCAGGGGCTTGGCGCGCCCGCCCCATTTCTCCACCCCCTCCAGTCCCTCGCCCACCTTCTTCCAGTTCGAATCGTCTTGGCCCTCCTTGATCTTGCCCAGTCCCTGAGCGAAATTGCCCAGGGCATCGCGCAACTTCTCGATCGCGTCGTTGACCGCGCCCAAAAAATTGGCGGCGCACAAGGGGACGGTAGCGAACACAGGACCGCCAACTTCGCCCGGGCCCGCATTGTAGTTCCAAACGTTTTCATCCGTCCAGCGGCCGTCGTTTTTCTCCAGGTGATCGAATCCCTCGGAGAGCTTGTCCAGTCGTCCCCAGCCGGTTACGACCGTCCAGTTGCCGGTATTGACGGCCTTTCGAAGCGAGGAGCGCATGGCGTCGTCGCCGGTTGCTTCCACCGCGTTGTAGGCGTTGTAATAAAGCTCGAAACTCAGATTCAGGAATTCCAGGGCTCGTGACTCCGACTTCCATTTGGCGTCTACGTCGTCCGGTCTCAGAATCGCCTGCTGCCTCCCATAGAGGTATGCATTGCTCACGATGGTATCCTCCGTTGCAAGAGTTGGTCTGGCTCCAGGTGGGCAGCCGATCGTCGGGGAATCGGAGCCGCACTAAATCCAGCCCAGGAATTCCATCCCGGATTGCTGACCAGCGACGATTATACTTCCGAATGCCTCGGCAGGAGCCGTTTTCCGTTCACCTAAACCGAGCAAATGAGGCTGCCCAAGAGGAACATGGTACTGCTGATGCTAGCCGGGCTGCAGAAGGTATCGCTCGAAATCGCTCCGCCCTATTCTCCTTTGCTGGCGGCTAGCATCGGCGTAAGCACCCGCGTCAGCGCGCCGTCGGTCAACTCGGGCAGTTGGACATGGCGGAACAGCATCCAGCGTTCGGTTTGTTCCACTGTGTGCCCCGGCGGAACGCGAGTGAAGGGGCCGAGCGTCTCCATCTCCAGGAACTCGTTGTTGGTGAACGTCTCGAATGAGCATCCGAAGTCCGGATAGGTCTTCGATGGATCGGACTGAGCCCGCTTCACAAAAGCCTCGCCGTTCAAAACATATGCGGCCCAGGTGTCGCGATTGAATAGACCTATCTTTTGAGCATCCTTGTTGTTCGGGTCCTGACGGAGAGTGAGGTACTCGCGGGTGAATTTCCAACGAGGATCGGCGAGGTTGGTATACGCCCACATCACCAGCGGGTTGGTCGCCTCCAAGTTCTCCGGGTGATGCCCGCGCGGCGGGAAGCCGGTGATGGCGATGCCGCCTTGCGCCATCATGGTGAGCACCCAGGGCGAAAACTCCAACGGGAACAGTCCGTGGTTTGTTATGCGGTGGGAGACGGTCACACCTGTGCCGGAGGGGGCCATGCTCACCTCGATCTCCTTTTGCAAGCCTGTGAGCGGTTCCACAGGCGCTCGGGCGACAAGACCCGCCGGCGTGACGCGGATGTCCACCGGAACATTGTCCGGTGCCCATGTAGCGATGGGGTCTTCGGGCGCCTTCCAGACGCGGTCGCCGCCGCGAAGCTGGAACTTCTCCTCGCCGGTTTTTCCGAGCTGCTCCGGATACTCCTTGAAGAGATTCTGCCCTCCGACGAACCCGAAGCGAATCACCCGTGGGCCCACGTCGCCGGTAACGATGAGCTCTACCTCGCCATTGCTCACGCGGTAGCAGTTCTGCCATCCCTTGTAACTTGTCTTCTCGACTAGCACGGCTGCACCTAAGTTCGTCACAATCACTCCACAGAGAATTGTTGTCAACATTCTTTGGCGGACTTTCATGATCCCTCCTGTTGGCTTGGATGCAATTCGAGGTGTTCCTTGCCGGGAAGCGGTGGAACAGCCACGTGCGGCCCGGTCTCACACCAGAGAGCTGCCGACGAATCTACAAGGGTGCGGATTTGCCCCTCGCAACTGGACATGAAAGCACGCCGCCTTCGGAACCTGCGTCTGCATATCATCGATCGATTGGCAGGCCACCATGACCGATGATAGCGCCCTCCGCGCATCGGTTGGCTCCGTTCCCCGAATAGCGCCGGCCACGCGTGGCCAAGATGGGGCGCAGCCGTCAGCGCACGAGCTGGGTAGCCGGGCGTTCCAGGGTTACCCAGTCAGGCCGGCCCTATGACTACTGAATGATTGCAAAATCGGGCAACTCGGGGCGACTTCGCGCTTCCGGGACCTCCACGAAATCCGGCACGGGATCGCGGTTTCACAGACACGCCAGAGCCTTCCGATGGTTCTGGTGCGTCTCTGGCGAAGCGCCGATGGCGGCGTCTTCCCGACAGTGGGCCTCTCCAATCGGCGAAAGTCCTTGAATCAGCGGCGTGAAAACCCAGCCCCACCGCCAGTGGCTGTACGCTGCGATACGTTTCGATCGTCATTGCCAGGGAGTTTCGCCGACGGGCGTCACGCTCTACATGACGTGCTGACCTACGCGGGGAAGGGTGGCGCGGCGGTGACGGGACATACACGCGAGACAAAGGAGACAGATTGGAATGCTCGCAAGAGAGTGCGTCCGCCCCTCGTCCAGGCGAAACCCTACATAAGGCGCGGCATGTCGACGCAGGTGGGCAGACTTCAGCGGCGTCTACTTGCTAGCGCTGGTCCAAAACGAACGTGTTTGGCCAGCTCCGAGTGGCTCACGTTTCACGCTCGACGAATCGGGACGCACCAGCACTTCTCCGGCACACCCGGGTGGGAGGGACACACGCACCTCGTGGCCGCCTCTTGCTGCTCGGGCCTCGAAATGGATAGGGCCGCGGACAGTGTGCGCGGTCAGGCTCAGTTGCTCGAGGTCGCCCAGTTGGGGGCGGATCTGGCAGCGCGCGAAGCCGGGGGCGGTGGGACGTATGCCTGCGATGTCCATGAACAGAACGAATATCGGCGCCAGGGCGCAGTGACTCCACTGCGAGATGGAGTCGGTGCTCACGATCCAGTCTTCCTGCAGGGTGTTGTTGAGGATCACCGACGGCATGGTGGCCCAGCGCTGCCGCAGATCCTGCAATACCACGTCGGCTCGGCCGAGTTTGGAAAGCGCCCAGTAGCGCCAGCCGGCGTTGCAGGGGTAGGAGAGGCCCATTTCGGACGGGCACTCGACGAGAGCCTTGAGTGCGGCATTGACGGCTCCGCCGGGACACTGACCGAAGAGAATCGACGTCGCGAGCGAGCGGTCGCACAGGCGGGTCGCCTTCTCCCCGGCGGCCCACGGCAGATTCGCCACAAATATCTTGCGCCGGGGATCCCAGAAATGGCGCACTGCGGCGGCCAGAATGGAGGCGCTCCATTGGCGGTAGATATTGGCGCGGCTGGGCTCACCAAGAACGTCCGCCATGGGCGCCAGCGCGTGACCCAACATCGCCGACGCATAGAGGTTGAACGCACACAGCTTGTGCCTCTGCCGCTGATAAGAAATGTTGTCGATCCACACCGTCGGGATACCGAGATCCTCGACCGGCAAAAGGCCGTCGGGCTGCAGGATCGACCTGAGGTATTCGGCGAAACGGACGAGCCGCGGAAAGGGTTCCAGCAGGGCCTCTCGCTCGCCGGTTTCCCAGTAGTGATTCCAGCAATCGAAGTTGAAGCCGACACCGTGGTCGAGCAGGGGGCCCCAAAACGCGCTGTCCACCTCCTTCTGGGGGATGCGCGCCAGTCGGTCGTGCGCCGGCCAGCAGTCCAGGAAGTAGCCGTCCTTCGAGAGTCCTTCGCTGAAGGTGCGCAGGTAGCGGCGTCCGATGCGCGTTTCGCCGAAGGCGTAGCGGATGGCGTGATGTTGATGGCCGCCATCGCCGCTGTACTGCTGCCGTTCGCGGGCCATGCCATCCACAACCGTTTCAATGGCGGAGTTGTAGAGCGTGTTGATGCCTGCGTCGAACAGGCGCTGCAAAGCGGGGTCGGAACAGGCGATGTGCGGTTTCACCGGCCAATCGTACAAGCGGCGGCGCACGCTCACCGCGCCAATCTTCACAGGGCGAGCCGAGTTGCGGACGTGCAATTGCAGCCAGCGCAGCGATTCGAAATCGAAACACTCGAACTCGTTCACACCCTCCCTGCAAAGGAACCGCGACCAGGCGAAGAACTGGCTGTCGAGCCAGGCGGTCTTCGACGGATCGTGCGCCTCCTGAACCATGGCCTCTACCACGGTGCCTGCAGGCGCATCGATCGTGAACCGCGGCCAGCCGACCACTTGCTCACGAAACTCGAATGTGACCCAGACGCCTTCGCCTGGCGACGGTGCGCGCAATTCCCAGTTTCCTTCGCCGAGGGGCTTGGCCACCGCCGCGCGTTCGAGCCGAAAGCTGCCGGGGATGCGCGATTCAAACCAGTCTTCGGGCGGGCGTAACCATTCCGCGCGGCCCGACTCGGCCACCCGCATGGCCGGCACCATCACCTCCCGGCACGGCGGAATCTGGCGGAGGCGCAGCGAACTGTGCGCGGGATCGGTGCGATCGACAGTGTCTCCGCTCCAGAATGGCAGTGCACCCGTCGCGGCGGGTTTGTCGGCGGGCGTATCGCTGGACAGTGCCCGGAGCCACAGGGCGTCGGGGCGAAAGCCGGCTTGGTCCCAACCCTCCGGGTGGCGGCGCGCGTCGAACTCTTCTTGCAGCGCGCGCAGAAACCAGCGTTTGGGCTGGCCGGGCGTGTGGGCGCGGTCGAGGTAGGTCAACCACTGGTCGTCGCTCACGACGACGCGCCGCTCGCCGCTCGGAAGATCGATCGCAAGATGGAAGAGGAGTCCCGGCTTGCCCCCGGGCCATGTGCCGTCGCCTGTGCCGTAAAACAGCACCTCGACGCCGAGCGCATTGGCGCCCTGCTGGAGGAACGAAGTCAGATCGATGGGGTCTACATCCAATTGCCGCGGATCCGATGGCGCCGGCCCCCATCCGGCGCGATTCCCGTTGGCGGTGAGCCGGTAGCGGCTGTCCGCCGTGATCAGCGCTGTGGCACGCAGCGGCTTCGCCGGGAGATCGATTTCGCGGCGGAATAGAACGAAGGTGTTCGGCAGGACGCGGCCGCACGGCATCCAAATCCAACGCGCCGGTGCGAGGTTCAGTCTGTGCGGTTGCCACCGGTTAGCGTTCGATCCGCGGGAGAGGCCGATAGCCTGGCCGGCGTCGAGGACGCTCGACTCCGGAGTGATTTGAGCGAGCGGCGGTGCAGCGGCGATGGCAGGTACTGCGGCCCCGGCGGCCAAGATGGCGCGGCGGGTCGGTTTGTCGAATGTGTGGGACATCTTGGCGCCGCGAGTGCCATTGTATATCGTGGCCGCGGCCCGCTCAACTTCGGGAACAAATCGGGAACACAGCCGAAGCCGATGACGAAAGCTCCCCGAACGGCTATGGATCCATGCGGGGCCGCAGCTCTCAGCGCGCGACTACCGCGGCAGCCGCCGTATGTTCCGCGGCGGCTTCCTGCCGCAACAGGTCCAGGAAGACGCGCGTGGCTAGGTTGAACGTCTTGCGCCGGCGATGGATGATTCCCAGCGGCCGGACGAGCCCGCAACCCTCGATGGGGATCGCGACCAGGCGGCCTTGCTCGATGTCGTTGCGCAAAACGCGCACCGGCATGATGCCGATGCCGGAGCCCAAGATGACGGCCTCTTTCAGCGTCTGGGTATTGTCGAAGTGCATAACGCCATGGACCTGGATTCCGCTCTCGCGCAAATAGCGCTTTACTTCGCGGCCCACCCGAAGATCGTCGTCGAAGGCCACGAAATCCCGCTGCGCCAGGTCGGATGGGACCAGCTTCTTCTTATTCGCCAGAGGATGAGACGGGGCGGCCACCACCATCATCTTGTCCTCGCGCCAGGGGATCGCGGTGATTTCCCGGTTGGATTCGGGGTAGCTTACCAATCCCAGGTCGGCCTGGTCGGTGACCACCGCGTCGTAGACCTTCTCGGGCCGCAGGTACTCGATCAGCAGTTGCGCTTCCGGCATTCGCAAACTCACCTCCAGCTCGAGACGCGCCATATCGGAAATCCCGACCGAGTAGATCGCCGCGACCCTGACGGTGCCTTGGACCCGGCCTTTGAGTTTGTCCAATTGCCGGTCGAATTCCTCCTTGCGGCGCAACACGTCGCGGCAGAACTCGTAGTACAGGCGCCCGGCTTCGGTCAACTCGAAAGGGCGCGTGCTGCGGTCCAGGAGGTCGGCTCCCAGCAGGCGCTCCGCCTCCTGCAATTGCTGGCTGGCTGCGGACTGGCTCACGCCGCAGATCTCAGCTCCTCGGGTCATATTCCGGGCCAGGGCAACATCCCGGAAGAGCTTCAGGTGGTCGAGCGTCATCGCATCACATTATAAGCCAGAATGATACTTTAAAATATCAATATCCTTAAATCTGAAACTCTGTTATACTGCCGCTTCCCTCTTTGTAGCGGGATTTTCCCTTATGAGCCCGGACGCCGGAACCATAACTGTACAGCCGCGGGGCGCGCAGGAGCACACGCCGCCTCAGCCGGCAATCACGGTCTTTCTATGCGCCAATTGCGCTCGGCCAGCGCGGGCTGCCACCTCGGCAGGGCACCCCCGGCCCGTGGTGCCGGACTTTGGCTGGCCCTGGCCGGTGCGGCAAGCGCTGGTATCCTGTACCGGGCGGCTGCAGCCGGCGCACGTTCTGAAAGCGTTCGAAGCGGGCTCCGAGGCGGTCTGCATGGTCGCCTGTCAGGACGATAACTGCCACCATCTCGAAGGCAGCAAGCGGTGCGGGCGCCGTGCGGCGTTCCTCCGCTCGCTCCTCGATGAGATTGGCCTGGGCAGCCAGCGTTTGATGCTCTTTCACCTGCCGGGTACGGCGGTGGAAGATATGGCGCTTGGCAGCGGCAGAGCCGTGGAAGCGCGTGCCAACGCGTCTGCGGATGCCCAGGCGGCCGCCATACGCGATCTGGTAGTCGGGGCACTGCGGGATCTGCCGCCTAACCCTCTGCGGAAAGCGCCCGTGGACGGAGCGGACGACGATTCCCACCAGGAAGTGGAGCTCGGCAATGACGACAACGAACAGTAGACTTGGCCAGGCGCTCGGATCCGGCCGACTGGCTCTGACGGCTGAGTGCCTGCCGCCATCGGGCGGCGGCGCAGGCGCGGTGAAGAAGCTCTCCTCCATTCTGCCCGCCCACCTCGACGCGGTGGTGGTGGCGGACAACCCAGGCGAGATTCACGGCTCGGCCATGGCATGCGCGGCCCTACTGGCGGGCGAAGGCCGCCCCGCCGTGTTGTCCATGGTGACGCGGGACCGCAACCGGATCGCGCTCGAGAGTGATGCGCGCGGCGCGGCAGCGCTCGGCGTCGAGGCCATTCTCTGCCTGAGCGGCGATCACCAGTCGTTGGGCGCCTGTCCGCAGGCAGCCGGCGTTTACGATATCGATTCGATCCAGTTCACGCAGGCTTTGAAAGGATGGATGCGCGAGGGTCCGCTACAGGAGTTGCCTGTCGGGGCAGCCGCTCACCCTTACCAGCAACCGTTGGAGCTGAACCTGATCCGCCTGCGGAAAAAGATTGCGGCGGGAGCCAACTTCGTGCTGACGCAGGCGGTGTTCGACCTGGCGGGCTTCACCAAGTGGATGGACGCGGTGCGCGCGGCCGGGCTGGACCAGAAGGTGGCGATTATCGCCAGCGTGCTGCCGCTGACCAGTGTCGAGCAGGCGAAGGCGCTCGACCGGCGCCGCACCTACGGACCGGTGCCGGAAAGCGTGATCGCCCGGCTGAGCGGCGCCGCGGACCCGGCCAACGAGGGAATCGAGATTGCGGCCGAGATGGCGAGTCAGCTCAAAGCCATCCCAGGCGTACGTGGCATTCACGTGCTCTGCGGCGGGAACGAAGCGGCTGCCACCACTGTGATTCAAAAGGCCGGATTGGCCTAGGCGAGGCCTGAGCGAGACTGAACATGCCCGATCGGTACCACATTCACACCGCCGCAACGCCCGCAGTTTTCCGCCGGATCGGCAAATTCGCCAATGTCGATTGGCGCGAGGACTGCTCCCGCTGTAGCAACTGCGTCAAGCTTCGCTGTCTCTACGACGTCCACCGGCACGAGTCGGCGTTCAACCGCGATCCGGAGGCGCCGGGCGCGACGTTGGACGAATGCAAGGCCTGCCTCTCTTGCGTTCAGGGCTGTACCAAGGGGCTGCTGGACGTTTCGGTGAACCCGGAATTCCTCAGCATTGGCGACGCGTACTGGACGCCCAACATTATCCTTACTACCTGGAACCAGGCGGATACCGGCAGGATCCCGGTTTCCGGGGCGGGGTATCGCGGCCGGTTTCATGGTCCCGGTTTCGACTCGATCTGGACCGACATGTCGGAAATCGTCCGCCCCACCCGCGATGGCATACACGGGCGCGAGTACATCTCGACCAGCGTCGATATCGGTCCGAAGCCGTTGCGACTGGAGTTCACGCCCGAAGGCCGGATGCTGACCCCGCCCTTGCGGCTGTTGGAGATTCAGCTTCCCGTAATCCTCGACGTAGCGGCCTGGCGGGAGCAGGGCGCGCGCCTGGCCGCGGCACGCATCGCGGCGGCGCAGGAGCTCAAGACGCTGGCCGTAGTCCGCGCCGGCGAGGCCGTACAGGCGCTGCCCAAGCAATTGCCGTATGTGGTGCCCGTGGTGGCCCGGGAAGACATCGCCAACTGCCGCGACATTCTCGAGGGCGTGAGGATGGCACAATTGCGCGACGGAGCGGACGCAGTGGCCCTCGCCGGCGAGTTGCATTCGATCAACCCGAAGTTGACCGTCGTGGTGCGTTTGCCGCTTTCGCCCGCCGCGGCCGACCGGATCATCGAGTTGAACCGCGCGGGGATCAAGGTGTTTCAACTGTGCGCCGACCAGCATGGCCGCGAGAAGCTGGGCAACGGGCGGCATGGCCGCCATATTAAGGATGCCTTGCGCGAGGTTCACGGACGGCTAGTCAAGGAAGGCGTGCGCGACGAGGTTACGCTGATCGCCGCCGGCGGAATCGCGCTGGCGGAGCACATGGCCAAGGCGATCATTTGCGGCGCCGATCTGGTGGCCGTGGACACGGCGCTGCTGGTGGCTCTCGGCTGCCGCGTTTGCCGCGACGCTCATCCGAGAACTGCCGAAGGCGAGGCCACGTGCGGCTCGGGCGAGCTGTGCCCCGCCGAAACCGATTCATCCGATAACGCCTACGCCACCCAGAGAATGGTGAACCTGATGGGCGCTTGGCACAGCCAGTTGATCGAGGTTCTGGGCGCCATGGGTATCCGCGAAGTTCGCCGTCTGCGCGGCGAGGTGGGAAGGGCCATCTTCATGGAAGACATCGAGAAGGAGGCGTTCGGCGACATCTGCCGGGTGCCTCGGTCGCAGGTGAGCGCATGACCGCAAGCGATACCGCCGTGCAAGCCCCGGTTGGGGTCCGCCCGCCGGAGGCCGATTCTCCGCGCCCCGGCTTCAGCGATTGGCCGCAGGAACGCGTGGCGCGCGAGATTCGCCCCGCGCCCGACCGTTACCGCAACGCGCTGGGCAAGTACAAGGTGGATCGGAGCGCGGCGTGCGCCTCTTGCGGGCGATGCGTCGAGGCGTGCCAGTTCGGCGTGCACAGCAAGCCTGCCGGCTACGCCCTGACGCTGCGGCCGCGCGACAGTTTCTGCGTCGGCCCCGCCTGCGCCGAGACCCCGGAGTCCTGCGTCTCGCTGTGCCCGCAGCATGCCCTCACCGTGCGGCCGAACCCCAGCGCTGAGTGCATGGGCGATCCGCGCTGGTCGAGCGATTTGATTCTGGCGACCTGGCATCAGGCCGCCACCGGACAGCCCGCGCCACCGCACCTGGAAAGCCGGACGGGGGCCGCGGGCGGTGGGTTCGACAGCCTGCGATTTAAGTTCGAAGTTCCGGGATTCGATCCGGGCCCCGGCGTCCCAGCGGGCACCGACATCGACACGGGACTGGACTTGAACCACCGCAACGATGGCCGGCCGCAGATCCATATCGACCTCCCCGTGTATGGCGGAGGGATGAGTTTTGGATCGGTCAGTATCCACACGATCCTGGGCAAAGCCCGCGCGGCCGCCGCGTGGAACACGTTCACCTGCACTGGCGAGGGCGGCTATCACGACCGTCTGAAGCCTTACGACGACCATGTGATCACGCAGGTGGCGACCGGCCTGTTCGGCGTGCGCGAGGACACCATTCAGCGGGTGCGGATCGTCGAGTTCAAGTACGCACAGGGTGCCAAACCCGGACTGGGTGGGCACCTGCTGGGCGACAAGAATACGCCCGCCGTGGCGCGCATGCGCGAGGCCGTGGCCGGCAACGCCTTATTCAGCCCGTTCCCCTTCCACAGCGTCTACAGCGTGGAAGACCACAAGAAGCATCTCGATTGGATCAAGGAAGTGAACCGCCACTGTCTGGTGAGCGTGAAGGTATCGACGCCCACCGATGTGGACATGGTGGCCGTGGGCAGCTACTGCGCGGGAGCTCATATCATTCACCTGGACGGCAGCTACGGTGGCACCGGCGCCGCGCCGGACATCGCCAAGAAAAACATCGCGATGCCCATCGAGTACGCAGTCCCGAAGGTGCACAAGTTTCTCACCGCCGAAGGCATCCGGGACAAAGTGACGCTGATCGCCTCGGGCGGCATCCGCACCGCGTATGACGCGCTCAAGACCATCGCCCTGGGTGCCGACGGCGTGGTGGTCGGTACGGTCGAAATGGTGGCGTTGGGCTGCGTGCGTTGCGCCTGCTGCGAAAGCGGGCGGGGCTGTCCGCGAGGCATCGCCTCCACCGATCCCGAGTTGATGATGCAGATGAGCCTGGAGTGGGCCAGCCAGCGGCTGATCAATCTCAATTACGCCTGGCGCGAGCAGATGGTGGATGCGCTCGCGCGGCTCGGCATGACATCCATCCGCGAACTGCGCGGGCGCACCGACTTGTTGTGCTACGTCAGCGACGAACCGGTCGCCGCGGCGGAGGTTTCCTAAATGAGCGACTTTGCCGAACGGCTGTTGGCCAGCCGGTCGCAGATTTATTCCGACATCGAGCGGACGCCGGAACGCGAGGAAGAAGGCGGCTGCGGCGTCACCGGATTCGCGTGCAGCGTGCCCGTCAAGGGACGCTTCATCTACGAGCCGTCGATCCAGATGCAGAACCGCGGCAATGGAAAGGGCGGCGGCATCGCGGCCGTCGGCCTGGTGCCGGAGCAGATCGGCGTCTCCCGCGAGGCGCTCGACAGCCACTACCTGCTGCAGATCGCGCTGCTCGATTCCACCGCCCACGCCGAGGTCGAGCGCGAGTTCGTGCTGCCCCACTTCGACATCGCGCTCTCCACGCGGCAGCCTCACATCGACGATTACCGCGACTTGCCCGGACTCGAGGTTCGCCCGCCGGATGTTCACCGCTATGTCGTCCGCGTCAAGCCGGATGTGCTGGAAGCGTTTGCGTGCACGGCCGGTCTACAGGGTTTGGAGCCACGCCAGTTGGAAGATGAGTTCGTGTATCGCAACTCCTACCGGCTCAATGAAGCCTTCTACGCGTCGCTGGGCGAGAAGCGGGCCTTCGTTCTGTCGCACGGCAGGAACCAACTGGTCTTCAAGATGGTGGGGTACGCCGAGCAGAACGTGGAGTATTACCAGCTTCAGGATTTCGCGGCCCACGTGTGGATCGCGCATCAGCGTTATCCCACCAAAGGCCGCGTGTGGCACCCCGGCGGAGCTCATCCCTTCACCGGGCTGAACGAGGCGCTGGTGCACAACGGCGACTTCGCCAACTATCACTCGGTGTGCGAGTATCTGCGGCAGCGCAACATCCGGCAACAGTTCCTTACCGACACCGAGGTTTCCGTCCAGCTCTTCGATCTGTGGGACCGCGTCTATCAGTATCCGCTCGAGTACATCATCGAGGCGCTGGCGCCCACGACCGAGCTCGATTTCGACCAATTGCCGCCCGAGAAGCAGATCATCTACCGGCAGATCCAGGCCACTCACATTCATGCCTCGCCGGACGGCCCGTGGTTCTTCATCATCGCGCGCACGCATGGGGACCGGTTCCAACTGCTGGGCATCACCGACACGGCGATGCTGCGGCCGCAGGTGTTCGCGCTTTCCGATAGCGGCGAAGTGCAGATCGGCCTGATCTGCTCGGAGAAGCAGGCGATCGACGCCACGCTGCGCAGCCTGGCCAAGGAAGACCCGCGCTTCTGCCCGGTGGCCGACAAGTATTGGAACGCCCGCGGCGGATCGAGCAGCGATGGCGGCGCGTTCGTGTTTACCGTGTCGCCGGAAGAGAACGGAGGCAAGCGGCTCACCTGCGCGGACAAGTTCGGCCGCCCGGTCAAGCTCGATGGCGGCTCGGTTCGCTGCGACCTGGGCAGCGTCGAAACCAATGGCAACGGCACCTTCGACGGCGTGAAGGAAATGCAGCGGACCGGCGACGTGGCGGGCCTTTTCGAATACGGGCGCGGTGTGGCCAACTGGCCGGCCGGCCAGTTGCGGCAATTCTGCGAGAGCCTGGCGCGGGGCGCCGACAGCCGCAAGTCCCGCGAGACCGCGCTCGAAGCACTCACGCTGGTACACGACCGACGCTTCGATGCAGGCGACAAGCGTCGCGCCACCGCGCTCGAGGTGATCGAGGACGCCATCGACCGGCTGCTCGACTCGGCGCCGCTGTTCGGCGAAACGCCGGCGCAGCAGTGGCGGCGCGTCACTTGGGACACGCGCGGCCGCCTGGCCGCGCCGCATGCGGGCGAGGACCTGCTGGCGATTGACGCGCAGGGCTTCCCGCCCGAGGGCGACGACTGCGACGCCAGGCTGCTCTGCCGGGCTTACGAGATGGGTTGGAAGCGTTTCGCCGTCTACCGGCTGCGCGGCCAGCGCTTTCACGGCGCGGGCTTGGGCCCCGCCACCGACGGCGTCCGGATCGACCTCTACGGCTCGAATGGCGACTATGCCGCCAGCGGCATGGACGGCCTGGAAATGCACATCCACGGCAACGCCCAGGACCAGGTGGCGCAGATCGCCAAGCGCGGCAAGCTGGTCATCCACGGCGATGTCGGCCAGACCTTCATGTATGGCGCCAAGGGCGGCGAAGTCTACGTGCTCGGCAACGCCGCGGGCCGGCCGCTGATCAACGCGGTGGGACGCCCGCGCGTGGTGATCAACGGGACCTGTCTGGACTTTCTGGCGGAATCGTTCATGGCGGGCGATCCGCTCAACGGCGGCGGCTTCGTCATCCTTAACGGTATGGAGTTCGGCGCCAGCGGAAGGATGACGCCTCTCGATGCGCCGTATCCGGGCGCCAACCTGTTCTCGCTGGCTAGCGGCGGCGCCATCTACATCCGCGATCCGCACCGCAGGGTCGTCGAGCGCCAGCTCAACGGCGGCGTCTTCAGCCCGGTCACCGATAAGGACTGGCGGTTGATCCACCCGTACCTCGAAGAGAACGAGCGGCTCTTCGGCGTCCCGGTGCGCGAGTTGCTGACCGTCGATGGCCACCCGAGCGAGCCGGGGGATGTGTATCGCAAGGTCTGCGCCGTGAAGCTGTCGGTGCTGGCCGGTTCGGAGAAAAAGAAATGACGGGCGGGATGGCACCTCCAATCGAAATCGGGAGTATCGGCGGCGGCCTGGCTGTCGAGGTGAACCAGCGCAGCGGGGCCTCGCCGATGAGTTGCTACCAGTGCGCCAAGTGCTCGAGCGGGTGCCCCGTGGCGGCCGGCGGCGATTTCCAGCCGCACCAACTGGTGCGGATGGTGCAGACGGACCAACGCCAGGCCGTTCTCTCCAGCCGGTTCCTCTGGCAATGTACGTCCTGCCAGACCTGCACCACGCGTTGTCCGCAGCAGGTGGACATCGCCGGCATGATCGACGCTCTGCGCGGCATCAGCCTCGCCGCCGGATCCCAGGAGCCACATAGCGCCGTTCCGGTCTTCAACGAGATCTTCCTCGACGCGGTGCGCGAGCGCGGCCGAGTTTTCGAACTGGGTCTGATGCTCCATTTCAAGCTCCGTACCAAGCGGCTGCTCGAGGACGCGGGCAAAGCGCCGACGATGCTGCTGAAGGGCAAGTTGCCGCTTAGCGCTCCGCGAGTCGATGGGAAGGACGAGCGCGAGGCTATGTTCCATCGTGCCGCCGAGGGAGGCGCCCAGTGAGTTACACGTTCTTTCCCGGCTGTTCGCTGGATGGCGCCGCCAAGGATTACCATCGTTCCACGCTGGCCGTCGCCGCCAAGCTGGGCATCGAGATGCCGGAGCTGAAGGATTGGATCTGCTGCGGCTCGACGGCAGTGCACTCGACCGACCCGCTGCTGGCCGATGCCCTGCCGGCCAAGAGCCTCTCGGCCGCCGGCGGCAGCACGGTCGCTGTAGCCTGCGCCGCCTGTTACAGCCGGCTCAAGGCGGCCAACCATCATATCGCCGGAGATCCCGGTTTACGGGCGCGCGTGGCGCACGTGGTTGGGCGCGACTACGACGGCCGGACGCCGGTATTGCACCTGCTCGAAATCCTCTGCCGCGAGATAGGCCTGGCGCGCGTCGCAGCAGCCATTCGCCGCCCGCTGCACGGGCTGAAGGTGGCTTGCTATTACGGATGCCTGCTCACGCGTCCGCCCGAGGTCACCAATTTCGACGACCCCGAAAACCCCATGCTGATGGACCAGCTCCTCGAAGCCGCCGGGGCCACGCCGCTTGCGTGGCCGCACAAGACCGAGTGCTGCGGCGCGAGCTTCTCGATCACCGATTCGAGCGTGGTGCTCGAATTGGGCAACCGTATTCTGGCCATGGCGCAGGCGGCCGGAGCCGACTGCGTCGCCACCGCCTGCCCGCTGTGCCAACTGAACCTGGACATGCGGCAGAAGGATATGGAGCGTAAGTTCGGATGCCGCTACAATCTGCCGGTGTTCTACTTCACGCAGTTGCTGGGCTTGGCGATGGGCTGCCGGCCGGACGAACTTTCGTTGGACAGCCTGATCGTAGGACCGAAGGCGTTGCTCGAAGCCAAGGGAATTGGGCGCTGAGGCATGACAATGATCGCACACAATGGGAATGGGCATCATGCGCCGGAAGCTGTCGGCGCGGTGCTGGTCTGCGGGGCCGGCGTCACCGGCATCCAGGCCTCTCTCGATCTGGCCGAGAGCGGATTCAGGGTCTACCTTCTCGATTCCTCCCCGGCCATCGGCGGGCGCATGGCCCAGCTCGACAAGACGTTCCCGACCGGCGATTGCGCCATGTGCATCCTCTCGCCGAAGTTGGTCGAGTGCGCGCGGAACAAGAACATCGAGATCATTACCCTGGCGGACGTGGAGGGGATCTCGGGCGAGCCGGGTCATTTCCAGGTCAAGATCCGCCAGAACCCGCGCTACGTGGACGTGGCGAAGTGCAACGCCTGCGGCGAGTGCACCGAGGTTTGCCCGGTCAGCCTGCGCAGCGAGTTCGACCGCAACCTGGGAACACGCAAGGCCATCTTCCGTCCCTATCCGCAAGCGATTCCCAACGTTTTCGGAATTTCCAAAGCCGCCGGACCCGCGCCTTGCAGATCTGCCTGCCCGGCCGGTGTGAACGCACAGGGGTACGTGGCCCTGATTGCGGCGGGCAAGTTCCAGGAAGCCTACGCGCTGATCCGTGAGCGCTGCCCGCTCCCGGCAGCCTGCGGGCGCGTCTGCCAACATCCCTGCGAGACGAGCTGCAACCGCGCGGAAATCGACGCGGCCGTTTCGGTCCGCGATTTGAAGCGGTTCGTGGCAGACTATATCCACGCCAACCCCGACCAGTATCCGCCGGCGAAGGCGCCTGGCGCCAAGCTGGATGCCAAAGTCGCCGTTATCGGAGGCGGCCCAGCGGGCTTGACGGTGGCGGCCGACCTGGCCCTGCGGGGTTACGGCATCACCTTGTTCGAGACGCAGCCGCGCCTGGGCGGCATGCTTCGCTACGGCATTCCCGATTACCGGCTGCCGGAGGACGTCCTGGATCGTGAGATTCAATACATCCTCGATTTGGGCGTCGAGGCCAAGACCGGCGAGCGGGTGGTCGAGCCGAAGAGGCTGCTGAAATCGGCGGACGGAGGTTCGTCGACAGGCGACTTCGACGCCGTCTTCGCGGCTCCCGGCGCATGGCTCGGCCGCAAGATGGGCATTCCAGGCGAAGATGCTCAGGGCGTTATGGAAGCGCTGGACTTCCTCTACCAGGTCAACAGCGGGAAGACGCCGGCTATCGGCCCCCACGTGGTGGTGATCGGCGGCGGCGATGTCGCAATGGATGCGGCCCGCTGCGCGCTGCGGCAGCCCGGCGTGAAGTCGGTGCAAGTGGCCTACCGCAGGAGCCGCGCGGAAATGCCGGCGCATCGCTGGGAAGCGGCGGAAGCGCTCGAAGAGGGCGTGATCTTCCAAACCGATCTGGGACCAGCCCGCATTGAGACGGCGGGCGGGAAGGTTTCCGCCATCGCGTTCCATCCGCGCGTCGCCGGGTCCGGTTTGACCCGGCAGATCGAACCGCGCTTCGACGAATTGAAGACCATCGTCCTTTCCGCGAACACGGTCATCGTAGCCATCGGGCAGGCCATCGACTCGGCCGATCTGGGCGTTGTCACGGGATCGAGCGGCCGGATCTCCGCCGATAAGGGCACGCTGGCCACCAGCGTTGCTGGCATCTTCGCGGGCGGAGACGCCGTGCTGGGTCCGGCTTCCATCGCCGACGCAATGGGACAGGGCCATGTGGCGGCCGATGCCATCGATGCCTACCTGCGCGGCGGCAAGCTGGCCACTGCGCCGCCGGCCACCGCACAGGCTCAGCCGGCCCGCAATCCCAAGCCGGGCGCGCCGCGGGAAGACCGCGTCCCAATGGCGCAAACGGATCTGGCAACGCGGCGGCGCGCCTTCACCGAAATCAACCGGGGATATACCGCGGAGCAGGCCATTGCCGAAGCGAAGCGCTGTCTGGCGTGCGGTCTGTGCAGCGAGTGCATGGAGTGCGTGAAAGCGTGTTCGCCGGGCGCCATCTGCCACGATCAGCAGGCGCAAGCGCGCCAGCTCGAGGTAGGCAGCGTGATTCTCACACCCGGCTTCGAGGAGTTTCAGGCGTCGCTGCGCGGCGAGTTCGGTCACGGGCGCTACTCGAACGTGCTCTCGAGCGTGCAGTTCGAGCGCATGCTCTCGGCGGCCGGCCCCACCGGCGGCGTCCTCCAGCGCCCGTCGGATTCGGGCGCGGTCAACCGGATCGCTTTCATCCAATGCGTGGGCAGCCGCGATACGGCGCGCGGCGCGGGCTACTGCTCGTCCATCTGCTGCATGAGCGCCACCAAGGAGGCGATGGTCGCGCTCGAACACGCGCATGGGCGGAAGCTGGAAGTCTCCATCTTCTGTATGGACGTGCGGGCGTTCGGCAAGGAGTTCGATAGCTACGTCAACCGCGCGCGCGACGAGCACGGCGTGAAATTCATTCGCGCCATCCCCTCGCGCGTGGTCGAGATGCCCGGCAGCCGGACACCACGCATTCGCTACTTCGATCAGGACGGCGCAGAACAGCAGCAGAATTTCGATCTGGTCGTGCTCAGCGTCGGGTTGCGTCCCTCCGCTGGCGTGAAGGAAATGGCCGGACGGCTAGGCGTCGAGCTGAACGAGTTCGGCTTCAGCCGGACCGAACGGCTGGCTCCGCTGGCGACATCCAAACCGGGGATTTACGTGGCCGGGGCGTTCCAGGAACCCAAGGATATTCCCGAATCGGTGGCCCAGGCTTCCGGGGCGGCTGCCAGCGCCATGGAGCAACTTGCCCACTCGCGCGGCACCATGATTCAGAGCCACGAATACCCTTGGGAGCGGGACATCACCGACGAGAGCCCGCGCGTGGGCGTGTTCATTTGCCACTGCGGCCACAATATCGCGTCGGTGGTCGATGTGAAACAAGTCGCCGAGCAGGCCGCTGGCATGCCGAACGTCTGTCACTCGGAAGCCAACCTGTACACTTGCTCGGATACCAACCAGCAGCACATCAAGGACATGATCGCCAAGCACCGGCTCAACCGCCTGGTGGTGTCGTCGTGTTCGCCGCGTACGCACGAGATGCTGTTCCAGGAGACGCTTCGCGAGAGCGGATTGAACCAGTATCTGTTCGCCATGACGAACATTCGCGACCAGTGCTCCTGGGTCCACAAGGACGATCCCGAGGCGGCCACAGGGAAAGCGTTGGAATTGACGTCGATGGCGGTCGCCCGGGCGCGCCACGTGAAAGCTTTGCCGACGGGCCGGCTGCCGGTGACGGCCTCGGCGTTGGTGATCGGCGGAGGCCTGGCCGGCATGACTGCGGCGCTGGGCCTCGCCGATCAGGGGTTCGAAGTCCATCTGGTGGAGAAAGAGCCGCAGTTGGGCGGGCTGCTGCGGAGCGTTTACGGCACACTGGAAGGCGCCGATGTGCAGGCCTATCTGCACCAGTTGGTGGCGCGTGTGCAGGCTCACGGAAAGATCCACGTGTACCTGAACGCCACACCGGCCACGATTGGCGGCCACGTGGGCAATTTCAAGAGCGTGCTGAAAGTGGCCGGACGCGAACAGCCCATTAACCACGGGGTCGTGATCGTGGCGGTTGGCGGGCAGCGGAGGGAGACCGCGATGTATCTCCACGGCCGGAACCCGCATGTGACCACGCAGGCCGCGATCGAGGCCGCGCTTCAGGGCGGGAACCTGCCGCCGGAACTCGCCGGCAAGCAGGACCCCACCGTGGTGATGATTCAATGCGTCGAAAGCCGCAACGACCAGCACCCCTATTGCAGCCGGATCTGCTGTTCGGAAGCGGTGCAGAACGCGCTGGAGATCAAGCGCCGCCTGCCGCGGTCCAAGGTGGCCGTGCTGGGCCGCGATATCCGCACCTACGGATTCCGCGAAGTCTACTTTCAGAAGGCGCGCGAGGCCGGCGTGCTGTTCGTCCGCTACCCCGACAAGAACGACCCGGTGGTGAGCGAGGAAGGCGGGCGCCTCAAGGTGACCGTCCACGATAACGGGAGCAACCGCGACCTGATTCTGCGGCCGGATCTGCTGGCTCTCTCGACCGGCATCGCTCCGGCGGCGGACAACGCGGCCCTTTCGATGCTGCTGCGCAGCGCACTGACGGCCGACGGCTTCTTCCTGGAAGCCCACCCGAAGCTGCGCCCGGTGGATCTGGCGAATGAGGGCGAGTACCTCTGCGGGCTGGCCCATTCGCCGCGATTCATCGACGAGACCATCGCACAGGCGCAGGCCGCGGCGGGGCGCGCCGCCACCATCCTGTCCAAGAGTCACCTGGAGGTTCCCGGCCAGGTCGCGCGCGTCAAGCCGGAGAACTGCGTCGCCTGCGCCAACTGCGTGAAGATCTGCCCGTATGGCGCGCCGGCGATCAACGACCTGAACAAGGCCGAAATTCAGAGCGCCAAGTGCATGGGGTGCGGAAGCTGCGCGGCGGCCTGCCCGGCCCGGACCATCGTCCTCCAGCACCAGGAGGACCGGGCCTTGGTGGCAATGCTCGACGAGTTGCTCGTCGCCGGAGTGAACGCATGATAGAGCTGGATCGAGAAGAACCCGTGAGCGCAAGTCCCGCCGCGCGCTGGGAGCCGCGGATACTCGCTTTCTGCTGCAACTTCTGCGCGTACGCGGCAGCCGATCTGGCGGGATCCAAGCGCATGCAGTATCCCGTCAACGTGCGCATCGTCCACACGCCGTGCACGGGCAAGATCGAAATGGAACATATCCTCGACGCCTTCGAGAAGGGAGTCGACGGGATTCTGGTGGCGGGGTGTCTGGAAGGCGGCTGCCATTTTCTCGAAGGCAATCTCCGGGCGCGCAAGCACACCGGCCGCATCCGCGAGATTCTGGATGAAATCGGCGTTGGCGCCGAGCGGCTCAAGATGGTGAACCTTTCCGCCGCCATGGCGCCGACCTTTGTCGAACGCGTCCACGAGATCGTCGAAACCGTCCGTGCGCTGGGCCCCAGCCCGCTGAGACCGTCCAACCGGAAAGAGAGTGCAGGAGAACTATGATCGTCGCTTCCCCCAAGTCCGTTACCGAACTCAAAAACCTGGTCGCGTCCCACCGCAAGGTCCTGTTTGTGGGCTGCGGAACCTGCGTCACAGTGTGTCTGGCCGGCGGCGAGCGCGAGGTCGGCATCGCCTCCTACGCCGTCCGCATGGCACGCAAGATCGAGGGCAAGCCTCTCGAACTGACCCAGATCACGATTGAACGCCAGTGCGAGAATGAGTTTCTTAAGGACCTGGCAGAACCGGCGGCCAAGGCCGACGCCATTGTCTCCTTCGGCTGCGGCGCGGGCGTGCAGGCGATCGCCGAGCGATTTCCCGGCAAGCCGGTCTACCCCGCGCTGAACACGCAGTTTCTCGGGATTCTGGAGGAACAGGCGGTCTGGACGGAAAAGTGCTTGGCTTGTGGCGACTGTATGCTGGCGGATTTCGGCGGTATTTGCCCAATCACCCGATGCGCGAAGCGCCTGCTGAATGGCCCCTGCGGCGGATCCACCGAAACCAAGTGCGAAGTGGGCGACGGCCGCCCGTGCGCCTGGCAGCTCATCTTCAACCGCCTGAAGAGCATCGATCAACTCAACCGCCTGGAGACAATCGTCCCGCCCAAGGATTGGCGCCCCAGTTGGCACGGCAGCCCGCGCAAGATCGTTCGCGAAGAGCACAGGGTGTAAGCGGCCTCGCCGGAGATCCGCGCCCTGGTCCGGCTAGCCGGACTGTCGTACACGATTGCATGGGTTGACAGGCCAGTTCCATTGTGATGACCTGATACTGCCTTGAACCCGCACGACAATGTTCCGGGATGACTCATGACCACTCGACGGACGCTTCTGAAATTGGGAGCCATGGCGCCACTTGCCGCCGCCCCAGCCGCAGCCGGCAGTCCATCCGCAGCTTGCTGCGAGGAGCTGGTCTCACTGAACGGAGCATGGTGGTTCCGCCTCGATCCGCAGAACTCCGGAGAGTCCTCGGGCTGGAACCGGACCGCCCAATCCATGGAGGGTTGGCGGACCGTTGCCGTGCCACATACCTGGCAGACCGAGCCCGACAACGAGGAGTATAGAGGGGTGGCCTGGTACCGGCGGAACTTCGAAGCGCGGCGGAGCTGGGCCGACCGCGCCGTTCGCGTCGAATTCGAAGCTGTCTTTCACTCGGCTACGGTGTGGGTGAATGGGGTGGAAGCGGGGCGGCACACTGGCAAGGGATACACGGCATTTGTGCTCGACCTGGGGCCGCACCTGAAGTTCGGCGAGACAAATACACTGGCGGTGCGGGTGGACAATTCGTTCAACGAATCCATGCTGCCGCGCGGCCACTCGAGCGATTGGGCGCACGACGGCGGAATCTACCGGCCGGTTCACCTGCTGGTGACGCCGCGAGCGCTGATCGAGCGCGTCTCGGTGAATGCCGATCCCGACCTGGCGTTGGGGAAGGCGACTATCGAAGTTTCCGCCGTCGTGCGCAACACCGCGGATGCCGCATGGGAAGGGAGCATCGCATTTCGGGTGGCCGATGACGCGACCGGGGAGACAGTTGCAGCCGGATCCGCCATGCCGTGCAGACTCGCGCCGGGCGAACGCAGGACGGTGACATTCCAGACGGCAGAAATTGCGGAAGCGAAGCTCTGGCACTTCGATCATCCACACCTGTACCAGGTGACGGTGGAGCTTTCCAATGGCAACGTGTGCCAGACCCCGTTCGGCATCCGTAGGATCGAGGCGCGGCAAGGCGGTTTTTATCTGAATGGGGAGCGTGTGCGGTTGATGGGCGTGGAGCGCATGGCTGGCAGCAATCCCGAATTCGGCATGGCCGAACCGTCGGCGTGGATCGCGCACGACCATGCGGACATGAAGGAACTGAACTGCGTGTACACGCGTGTGCACTGGCAGCAGGATCGGCGGGTGCTCGATTGGTGCGACCGGCACGGAATCCTGATCCAGACCGAAGTGCCCACGTGGGGCGGGGCTACGTTCCAGAATATGGGCGTGCATCCCTTGCCGGAGCTGATGAACAACGGCCTCGAACAGCTTCGCGAGATGATCGAGCGCGATCGCAATCATCCATGCATCTTTTCGTGGGGCATCTGCAACGAGATCGGCGGGCAGAATCCGGCGGCGTATGAATTCGCTCAGCGGATGTACGCAGAGGCCAAGCGGCTGGATCCGCGGCGGCTGGTTTCCTATGCCTCCAACTCGCTCCAGCAGAGTCCGGAGAAGGACGTGGCTGGCCTGATGGACTACATCATGTGGAACGAGTATTTCGAAAGCTGGTATGGCGGCACCACGGCCGACCTGGCCGGCCACCTGGATGAAATCCATCGCGCCTTTCCCGAGAAAGCGATTGTGATTTCCGAGTACGGATACTGCGCGTGCACCGCGGATAGGCCGGAAGGAGACGCCAAGCGCATCGACGTTCTGCGCGAGCACGACCGGGTGTTCCGCGCGCGCGAGTTTGTGGCTGGCCTGATCTTCTTCGACTACAACGACTACCGGACGCACATCGGCGACCGCGGCACGGGCGCGATGCGGCAGCGCGTTCACGGCGTGGTGGACGTTTACGGCGAGCGGAAGCCTTCCTGGGAGACGCTGCGGCGGGAAGCCTCGCCGGTTGAATCGCTGCGTGTGGCGGGGAAGCCGGATGCGCTGCGGGTGGACGTGACGGCGCGCGGCGCGGTGCCTGCGTACGCGCTGCGTGGATACGAAATTCGCGCCGTGGCGTACGGCTCCGGAGAGATTCCGGTGGAGCGAGTCGGCGCGCGGTTGGAGACGATAGTCCCGGGAGGATTGGCTCACGTCGAACTGCACTTCACCGAGGCGGGAATCTCGCGCATCCAGGTGGACGCGATGCGGCCCACCGGATTCTCCGCGTGGACGGAGACATGGCGGTACTGAACCGCCGCGCGACCGGCGCGAGCGGCTGGAATCTTCGCTACATCTGGTTCATCTCGATTTCGGCCGCGATGGGCGGGCTGCTGTTCGGCTACGACTGGGTGGTTATCGGCGGCGCCAAACCGTTCTACGAAACGTTCTTCCATCTCCGCACTCCGGCGGCGGTGGCGTGGGCCATGAGCAGCGCTCTGATCGGATGCCTGTTTGGTGCCGTGGTTTCCGGTCTGCTGAGCGACCGATTCGGCCGCAAGCGGCTGCTGCTCTTCTCGGCGGTGCTGTTCACGGCCAGCTCGCTGGGGACCGGCATGGCGGGCTCATTCGCGGCCTTCCTGGCGTGGCGCATTTCGGGCGGCGTGGCGATCGGCCTCGCCTCCAACTTGTCGCCGATGTATATTGCCGAGGTCGCGCCGGAATTCCTGCGCGGGCGGCTGGTGGCGGTGAATCAGCTCACCATCGTCATCGGCCTGCTGGGGGCGCAGGTGGTGAACTGGCTGATCGCGCGGCCGGTCCCGGCGGGCGCGACCGCGGCCGACATTCTGCAATCGTGGAACGGCCAGCAGGGCTGGCGCTGGATGTTCGGGGTGACGTCGGTTCCTTCGGTGATGTTTCTGCTGGCCATACTGTTTGTGCCTGAGAGCCCACGCTGGCTGGCGAGAAACGGGCAGCGGTCGCGCGCGCGGGCGGTGCTGGAGCGAATTGGCGGTGCGCTCCTCGCCGATCGCGAGTTGGACGCGATCGAGGCGAGCCTTGCCCAAGAGACAGCCAGCGTCGATTTTCGTGATCTGCTGGAGCCCAGGCTGCTGCGCGTTCTGGCGCTGGGCGTGTTTCTGGCGGTGTTCCAGCAGTGGTGCGGCATCAACGTAGTCTTCAACTACGCGCAGGAAGTGTTCGCGGCAGCCGGGTACCAGGTTTCGGATATCCTGTTCAACATCGTGATTACCGGCGCCACCAACCTGCTGTTCACGGTGGTGGCGATGGGCACGGTGGACCGGTTGGGACGGCGGCCGCTGATGCTGGCCGGAGCGTCGGGCCTGGTGGGAACTTATTTCCTGCTGGGACTCAGCTACCACTCTTCGTTGCGCGGCTGGCCAGTGCTCGCGCTGGTGGTGATTGCGGTGGCGTGCTATTCGTGTTCCCTGGCGCCGATCACGTGGGTGGTTCTGTCCGAGATCTTCCCGAATCGCATCCGCGGCGCCGCGATGGCGGTTTCCGTGTTTTCACTCTGGGCGGCGTGCTTCGTACTGACGTACACATTCCCGTTTCTGAATCGGGGACTAGGGCCGGCTGGAACGTTCTGGTTGTATTGCGGAGTCTGCCTCTGCGGACTTGCCGTGATTCGCTGGAAACTGCCCGAAACGAAGGGCAAGACTCTGGAGCAGATTGAGCGGGAACTGGTGGGCCAGGCGAATGCAGGGGATCTCTGACATCTGTTCTGACGCCGGCTCGCCCAGCCGCAAGCGACAGTGAGTCTGCGCGGGCCACCGATCTTGCCGGACTTCGCCGGCGCCCGTTCGTCGTGCAGTTTCCGCCTTTTGTCTTCGTTATTCGCCCTCCATCCAGATCACCGGGACAGATTCCATGCTCCATGCCTTACTCTGCTGTCTGGAAGGAGACACGGATGGAACAACTGGTCAGCATCGAGCATGTGAGCAAGCAGTACGTGCTGGATCACAGTTCGGTAACGGCGCTCGACGACGTGTGCTTGCGGATACACCGGGGAGAGTTCCTCGCCATCGCAGGACCGAGTGGGAGCGGCAAATCGACGCTGCTGAATCTGATCGGCTGTATCGATAGCCCCTCGCGCGGGCGGGTTCTGATGGATGGCGCCGATACGACCGCGCTGCGCCCCGCTGCATCGGCGGCTCTCCGCCGCGAAAAGATCGGCTTCGTATTCCAGACCTTCAACCTGATCCCGGTGTTCACGGCCGCGGAAAACGTCGAGTATCCGCTCCTGTTGCGGCGGATGGCGGAGAGCGAGCGAAGGCGGCGCGTGACGGAGGCTCTCGCCAGCGTCGGCTTGACCGAGCGCGCCCGCCATCGGCCCGACCTTCTATCGGGAGGCGAACGCCAGCGCGTAGCGGTCGCCCGAGCGATCGTGCATCGCCCATCGCTGATCCTGGCGGACGAGCCCACGGCCAACCTGGACACGCACACCGCGACACAGTTGATCGACCTGATGCGGAGTCTGAACCGGAAACTCGGTCTCACGTTCCTCTTTTCCACGCACGACCAGCGGCTGCTGGACCGGTCGGACCGCGTCGTGCGGTTGTGTGACGGCAAGGTGGTCGAGGACACAGGCGAGCAGCAGGTGAGCCACGGGCAACTCTCTGTTGCCGGGGTCTAAGGAGCTGAACGATGCGCAAGTTCTTATTGCTGGCATTTCGAAACGTATTCCGCAACCGGCGCCGGACGGTGATGACGCTGCTAGTGGTGTCTGGCGGCATGGCCGGCCTGCTGCTGGTGGGCGGTTTCTTCTCCTTCATGTTCTGGGGATTGCGCGAGAGCACCATCCGCAACGGGCTGGGGCACCTGCAGATCTACAGCGCCGACTACTTCCGGCGCGATGAGACGCACGCCCTAGACAACGGACTCGACGACTATCGGCACGTCGCCGGCCTGGTCACTCAAAACACGCATGTGCGCGGCGTCACGGCGCGCATCGAATTCTACGGCATGGTATCGAACGGCATGAAGTCCGCCGTGTTCTTGGGCACGGGCGTGGACGCCGCCAAGGAAAAGAGCATGGGGTTCGAGCCGAGACTTACGGCTGGCCATTACCTGGACGCAGGCGGGACGGAGTCAAATCCGGCGCTCCTGGGTGTGGGGTTGGCTCGTTCCATGAGCGCGAAAGTGGGCGACAGCCTCACCCTCCTATCGGTCACCTCGGATGGCGCACTCAACGGAATCGATATCGATGTGGCCGGGATCGTCACTACCGGCTTCAAGGAAATGGACGACCGCCTGCTCACCATCCCGCTACCAGCAGCACAGCGCCTGTTGCAGAGTTCGCGTGTTACCAAGCTGGTGGTCGGCTTGGATAAAACCGAGAATACCGACGCCGTTTACGCGGCGATTCTTCCCAAGCTCGCCGGCTCGCACCAACAGTTCGCGGTCCGCAAATGGATCGACTTAGCCGGCTATTACAAGCAGGTGCGCCTGATGATGAGCGGGATCTTCGTCTTTCTCGGCGTGATCGTCTTCTTCATGGTCGTCATGTCGAGCGCGAACACACTGATGATGGCGATGTTCGAACGCACCCGCGAGATTGGCACCATGCTGGCGATGGGCACGCCGCGGGCATGGTTGGTGGGGCTATTCCTAGGGGAGGCGGTGTTCACAGGCATCCTCGCCGCAGCTTTCGGCGTGCCGGTTGGGACTGGCCTGGGCGCGCTTCTGAACCGCTCCGGCGTCGTACTGCCGCCACCGCCCGGAAGCACGGCGGGTATGCCGCTCAAAGTCATCCCTGAGCCAGCGCTGATGGCCGGCGCGGCGGTGCTGGTGCTGATCACGCTGGCGGTGGCGTCGCTGATGCCGGCCGTGCGCGCGTCCCGTTTGCGAATTGTGGAGGCTCTCAGCCATGTCTAACAGGGTGCTGTGGTTGCTCGCTGGCTGCCTCTCGATCGCGTCCGCGGCATCGCTATCGGACGCCGACGCGCAGGCGCTTTTGAGACAGTCCGACCTTCGGCGCAACGGCTGGTCCAGCTATGTGGGCCGCGTGAAGATCACCGACTACGAATCCGGCAAGGCGGATGAGGAACACCTTTATCAAGTGTCCCAGAAGGGCCCGGATAAGACGCACGTCGAGTTTCTCAGCCCCAGGGAAAAAGGCAGCTTCCTGCTGATGCTCGGCGACGATATGTGGGTCTATTTGCCGGACACCAGCCGGCCGGTCCGGATCACGCCGCTCGAGCGACTGACCGGCGACGCATCGAACGGCGACGTAGCGCGCACTAACTACGCCTACGACTACGACGCCACTTACCTGCGCCGCGAGAAATGCGGCGATACCGAGTGCGACGTGCTGGAGTTGACGGCCAAACGTAAAGCGTCCACTTATCACAAGATCGTGTACTGGCTTCGCGTGGCGGACGCCCAGCCGGTGAAGGCGGAGTTCTATCTCACTTCGGGCAAACACATCAAGTCCGCGACGTTCGACGAGTACCGGCCCGTGGCCGGGACCACGCGATTGGTGCGGATGACGCTTTACGATCAGATCCGGAAGCAATCGCATAGCGTGCTGGAGTTTTCCGCTTTCCAGCCGCGGGAACTGCCCGACAAACTGTTTCATCAGGGCAGGCTGGACCGCTTCTAGGAGGCGCGGCATGAACGCTCGGGTACTCATCCTAGTGCCGCTGTTTTGCGCTGTGTCACTCGCGGACGATCCGGGCTGCGCTCCTGACAGTCCAACCGGCGAGATCCGATATGCGCTTTCGCTGACGGAAGAAGGGTCGTTCGCCGCCGGCCTCCGCGTGCCTGGCGCGGATACAGGCAACCTGTTGCTGCTGGAGCCTTCCTTCGCTTATAAGTACGGGGACCGCTGGCGGTTCTCCACCAGCCTGGCGGGGCTGGCTGAAACACAGGGCGGCACGCACGAGCAGGTGCGCGTTCGCGAAACGTATGTGGGCTTTACGGCCGGCGATCTGGACCTGACCGTTGGGAAGCGGATCCTGCGATGGGGAGCCGGGTATGCATTCACTGCCACCGGCATCCTCGATCCGCCGCGGGTGGCGACCGACCCGACAGACCGGCTGAACCTGAACGAAGGCCGCGAGCTGGGAGAGGCGGACTGGATCGCCGGGAAACAGGAGATCACCATTGTTTGGGCGAGCGCCGGCTTAGTGGACCAGCATCAGCCGGGGGTGCGCGACACGGCCGCTGTCCGCTACGGTGTTATGTTCGACGGGTTCGATACTTCGGTGATCGTGGCGCACGACGGCGGCGGCAGCACTTTGGCCGGTGCGAATTTCACACGCGTGATTGGCGATGCAGTGGAGATCCACGGCGAATTGGCGTGGCGGCAACAGGCAGCCGTCCTGCTGGGAGGCAAATATACGCTGCGATCCGGTTTCTCGGCCATCGCGGAATTCTATACGCCTCCGAACACCGCTTACTACCGGCCCATTGGGATGCCGGCTTCGGCGGGGCGTCAGCACTACGGCTTCCTGCGCCTGGGCAAATCGCCCCTGCGCGAACTGCCGGGCTGGAAGGAATGGGACGTCACGGTGTCATTCGTTTCCAATCTCGACGATGGCAGCCGCATTGGCGTATTCGACGCCGGCCGGCGCGTCAAGAACCACTTCCGCGCCTACCTGCACGCCCAAACGCCCGGCGGAAAACCGGGACGCTCGGAATTTGGCGCCATCCCCTATTCCGCGCTGGTCTCGATCGGCGTTACAGTTCAGATGTGAGGCCAGAATGTGAGCAATGAACCGATACCCTCGGCGACCGAGGCCGGCCGTTACCAACTGCCGCGAGGCTTTATCCTACGCGTCTGTGGCGTTGGGGCGGCCGCCAGCGTCGCCAGCGGTTTGATCTTCGTCAGCTTCGAACACGCCCCGCGCCTCTCCGAACTGCTCCGGGATTTTGCGATCCCGCTGGTTTACTCATACTCGATCGCTCTTCCCTCGGCAGTGCTGCTGTTTCACCTGGGGCGCAGGACCTACGCCAGCCGACGGAGCTTCAGCTTACTGAGGACGGTTGGCGTTCTGGCGGCGACCAACACAGTCGGATGCCTATTTTCCGGACTCGTGCTAGGCGCCCTTCGACTCGAAACCTGGGGCAACTATTGGTCCCGTTTCCGTTTCGCCATGATGTTCGGAATGGTGATTACCCTTACCTTTGGATTAGGCATGAGTTTCTTCCAGCAAATGCGCTGGCGCCTGGATTCAGCCACGCTGGAAGAGGAGCGCGCCCGCAAACTCGCCGCCGAGGCGAGGTTGTCGTCGCTCGAATCGCGCATTCATCCGCACTTCCTATTCAACACGCTCAACTCCATCTCGTCCCTGATTCCCAGCGATCCCAAGCGCGCCGAAGACGTGCTGGGGAAACTCGCGGCGCTGCTCCGCTTCTCGCTCAACTCGAATCAAGCCGGCTTGGTGCCGCTGGGACAGGAGATGCTAATCGTGCGCGACTACCTGGAGATCGAAAGGACCCGATTCGACTCCCGTTTGCGGTATTCGATTGACGTACCGGCGGAGATGGCGAACATCCGCATCCCGCCGCTCTCAGTGGAGACCCTGGTGGAAAACAGCATCAAGCATGCGATCGCACAGCGGCCCGGTGGTGGTGAAATCCGCGTCAGCGCCGCCGTCGAGGCCGAACGCGCGGTTCTCGAGGTGCGCGACGATGGACCCGGCTTCTTGCTGGACTCCGTTCCACTCGGACACGGATTGGACAATCTGAGTGCGCGCCTGGCGCTGTTGTTCGGTGGCGATGCCCGGCTGGAAGTCGTGCGCAACGGAGAGTACTTCACCACTCGGATGTCCTTCCCACATCGATGACCATGCCCCTGCGAGTCTACCTGGTGGATGACGAACCGCTCGCGGTGGAGCGCCTGGAACGGTTGCTGGGCGAAGAGCCGTCCGTGGTCATCGCCGGGCGTGCTACAGATCCCGCAGTGGCCCTGGAGTTCCTTACCCGCGAAGCGGTCGACGCTCTCTTCCTCGATATTCAAATGCCCGGCATGACCGGCTTCGAATTGTTGAACCGGCTTCCAGACCAACCTGCGGTGATCTTCACGACGGCTTACGACGAGTACGCCTTGAAAGCCTTCCAAGTGAATTCCATCGATTATCTGCTGAAGCCGATCGACCCGGACCAATTGCGGCGTGCACTGCGCAAACTCGAACGGTTTCAGGGCGGAGCCAAGCCGGATTGGATGCGGCAGCCTGAAATGCGCGCGGTGTTGGAGGGCTTGGCCGCCACGCTGCGGTCTTCCACCAGCGGTTATCCGGAGCGGATCGCGTCGCGCGTGGGGGAACGAATCCAGGTTGTCGATTTGGCAGCGGTCACCCATTTTGTGGCGCAAGACAAGCTCACCTACGCGGTGGTGAATGGCCGCCGTCACTCGGTCGATCACACCATTGCGGATCTCGAACGGAAGCTCGACCCGAAGCGCTTCGTGCGCATTCATCGCTCGGTCTTGTTGAATCTGGACTGGGTGGAGCACGTCAATTCGCGGTTCGGGGGCCAGATGGCCGTGTGCCTGAAAGATGCTGCGCGGACCCAGTTGCCGGTGGCGCGAGACCGGGCTCGTGCGCTGAAAGAGCGGCTGGAACTGTAGGGGCGCCTGTCCACCCAAGCTGGACAAAACCGGCGCAAGATCCCTAATGTGTCGTCGTGCGCAAGGTGCTAGGATTCTTAGCGACCCCGGATATCCCATACGACGCAGTTGCAGCACCGAAGGGAGATCTCATGACTCTGCCGCACAGTTACGGAATAGCGTTGATGCTCACGATTCTGACCATGATCTGTTGGGGCTCTTGGGCGAACGTACTCAAACTCGCCAAGGGGTGGCGGTTTGAATTGCTCTATTACGATTACTCGATCGGAGTGGCGCTGGGCGCGGCCCTGGCTGGGCTGACGTTCGGCACCTGGGGGTCGGACGGTCCCCGTTTCGCGGCCGATCTCGCGCACGCAGGCATCGTCAACATTCTCTGCGGGTTCGCTGGCGGGGTGATCTTCAACCTCTCGAACATTCTGGTGGTGGGCGCCATCGCCGTGGCGGGCATGGGGGTCGGGTTCCCCATCGGTGTCGGGCTGGCTCTGGTGGTTGGAGTTATCTGGAACTACATCGTCAACCCCCAGGGGAACCCGGTGCTGCTGTTCCTCGGGGTCGCACTGATCCTGGGCGCCGTGGTGGTGGACGCCATCGCGTACCGTGCGCACGCCGCCAGCAGGAGCGCCGCCGGAGACCGGGCCGATGCCGACGCCAAACGAGCCGCCACGTGGAAAGGGATCAGGCTCGCCATCATCGGCGGCACCATGATGGGAATGTTCTACCCGCTGGTCGAGATCGGCAAGACGGGCCCCAAGGGTCTTGGTCCCTACGCCGTCGGATTCGTCTTTGGCCTGGGCGTGTTGGCTTCGGTCTTTGTGTTCAATCTATATTTCATGCGATTCCCCATCGATGGTCCGCGGCTGCGTTTTGGCGACTACCTCAAAGGGAATTCGTGGGCGCACTTTCTCGGGATCGTGGGTGGCGTGGTTTGGATCGTGGGTACGCTGTCTAACTTCGTGGCCGCGAGCGCCCCGCGGGAATTGCAGGTGGGACCGGCGATCAGCTACGCCATCGGGCAAGGCGCAACCATGGTGGGGGCGCTTTGGGGCGTTCTGGTATGGAAGGAGTTCGCGGGAGGCGGAACGCGCGTGAACCGGCTCCTGGTGGCAATGTTCGCGCTCTTTCTGACCGGCCTCGGGGTGGTTTCCATCGCGCCGCTCTATGCGGTCCGCTAGAGGCAGTTGCCGGAAAGATAGCGTGGAACCGCTACTGCTCGGCATCGATGTGGGAACGAGTTCCGTGAAAGTGGTCCTGCTGGATCTTCGCGGAAACTTGCGCGCGGTCTGCTCGGCCGAATATCCGCTCCATCACATTCGGCCGGCGTGGGTGGAGCAAGACCCCGATGACTGGTGGCAGGCTGCCTGCCAGGCTGTTCGCGAGACACTGGCAGAGGTTTCGCATGGGCCGGAACGGGTCTTGGGGCTGGCCGTGAGTTCCCAGGCGCCCACTCTGCTGCCGCTCGGCCGCGATGGCCGGCCACTGCGCCCCGCCGTGATCTGGATGGACCGCCGCGCCGAAGCGGAGGCTGTGCGTCTTGCCGAACTGTTGGGCGCGGAGGAAATCCAGCGGATCACCGGCAACCGGCCCGACGCCTTTTATGGCGCCGCGCGATTGCTCTGGCTGCGCAATCACGAACCCGAGATTCTCAAGCGGACCTGGCAGTTCGCCCAGGTGAACGGCTACATCAACTACCGGCTCACCGGACGGCTGACCATCGATCCGGCACACGCGCTGCTGATGCAGATGCGCAATTACTCGACCGGCGATTGGTCCACGGCTCTATGCTCGGCCTGTGGGGTGGAACCGGCGCAACTTCCCGAGATCCTTGAAGGGCATCGCGTACAGGGCGAGGTCACGGTCGAGGCCGCCGAAGCTACCGGGCTGAGAGCGGGTACCCCAGTGATGGCCGGGACAGTGGACAGCCCGGCGGCGGCGCTCGAGGCCGGCGTGGCCGAGCCCGGCATCGCAGTCGAGATGACGGGCACCTCGACTGTCGTCATTATGACCAATGACCGTGGCTTGACCGAGCCAGCACTGATCGCGATGCCGCATGCCCTGCCGGGAATCCACCTGCTGCTCGGCGCCATGGTCTCTTCGGGCGGGAGCCTGCGTTGGTTCCGGGACCAGCTTGGCCAGTCCGAAGTGCAGGCTGCGATCGACCAGGGGACCGATGCATTCGATCTGCTGACACAGCAGGCGGCGCAGATAGGACGGGGCAGCGACGGTGTCATCTTCCTCCCGTACATGATGGGGGAGCGCTCGCCCTTATGGCATACGAATGCTCGCGGCGTATTCTTCGGCCTTTCGCTCGCCACCAGCAAGGCTGCGGTCGTGCGCTCCATTTTGGAGGGCGCCGCGTTCTCCCTTCGCCACAACGTGGAGGTGGGGTTGCGCGCCGGCGCCCAAGTCCGCGAGATGAGAACCGTAGGCGGCTGCAGCCGCTCCGATCTCTGGAACCAGATCAAGGCGGACGTATTGGGGCTGCCGGTGCTGCTGCCCCACACTTCGGTCGGCTCTCCTTACGGCGCCGCCATTCTGGCGGGAATGGGGGCTGGGGCCTTTCCCGACGTTCGGAAATCGCTGGTCCAGATGGTGCGGCTCGACAGATGCTTCGAGCCTAATATGGCCGATCACGACAGGTATACGCAAATCTACCAGGTGTTTCGAAACATCTACGATCACCTGAAGGGCGACTTCGATCGCGCGGCCGCCATCGCCCGGTGAGCCATCTCCAGGATTCGGATAGTTCGTTCGGCCTCACTTTCCGGCGCGTCGGCCCTAAGATCAGCGACCATGGGCTCCCGCCGGGCGGCTTTTTGGGAGCAGCCCGCAAGGCTCGACCAAGCCGATTTGTTTTTTCTCCTTGACAGCTTAGGAAAGCCCATGCTACATTCCTAACTATATTAGGAGTGTATATGTCCAGCCAAGCCCGGCTTCTTCCAGGAACTCTAGATCTTCTGGTTTTGAAGGCGGTCTCTCTCGGTCCTCTACATGGCTACGGGATTCTCTTGCGCATCGGGCAAATCTCCGAACGCGCGCTGCTCATCGAGCAGGGGGCGCTCTATCCCGCATTGTTCCGTCTGGTGCGTCAGGGGCTTCTGAAGGCAAGCTGGGGCACATCGGAGAACAATCGCCGCGCCAAGTTCTACGAACTGACGGCCGTGGGGCGCAAGCGTCTGCGAGAGGAAACCGATGGGTGGAACCGCCTTGCCGATGCCATCGCCTCTGCCCTGGCTGCTCAACCGGAGGAAATATGAAGATCCTGTTTTGGTTTCGTTCCGTTGCCGCCGGGCTTTTTCATCGTTCTCGGATCGAGGATGAAATGGAGGAGGAACTTCGCTCCCACATCCAGCACCGCGCCGACGATCTGGTGCGTTCCGGCCTAGATCGTGCCACAGCGGAGCGCCGCGCGCGTGTCGAGTTCGGCGGCCAATTACGGTTCAAGGAGGCATGCCGCGAGGCGCTCGGTGGAACATTCATCGAGAGTCTGATTCAGGATGTGCGCTTCAGCCTTCGTGTATTGCGCAAGTCGTTCGGATTCACAGTCGTCGCCATTTTGACGCTCGCGCTGGCGATAGGCGCAAACGCCGTGGTCTTTGGTGTGTTGAATGGGCTGATCCTTCGCCCGCTGCACGTGCCTCAGGCCGGGAGCCTGTACGGGACCGAGTACGGGGCGGGTTCCGGGTGGCAGTCATATCCCAACTATCGCGATCTGCGCGATCGCAATCGCAGCTTCGACGATCTGGCGGCTTGGAAATTCGTCTTTGTAGGGGTGGACACGGGCAACGAACCGTCTCGAGCTACGGCCTTTGCAACGACTGGGAACTACTTCGACGTGCTGAAGCTTCAGCCCATTCTTGGCCGTTTCTACCACAGCCAGGACGAGCACGGCCCCAACAGCGCTCCGTACGTCGTGCTCAGCTACGGGTATTGGTACAGCCGTTTCCAGGCCGACCATGACGTGGTGGGCCGTGTTGTCCGGCTGAACAAGCGTCCTTTCACCATCATCGGTGTTGCGCCGCCGGGCTTTTACGGGACTTTGTTGTTTGTCCATCCCGATTTCTTTATGCCGATCGTCAACCAGGAACAGGTGGAGGGAGCGTCTCTGCTGAACTCGCGCGGGAGCAACGGTGGCATCTTCGAAGTGTTCGGACATCTGAAGGCGGGAATCACTCCGGCTCAGGCTGCGGTCGATTTGAACGCCGTGGGAGTGTATCTCGAAAGGACCTATCCCAAGGAGTTTGCTCACAAGAGTTCTTCTCTGTCGCCGACAGGCCTTAATTCGTTTGGCCGTCCCGTCCGGGCATTCGTCGCGGGATTGATGCTGCTCGCCAGCCTGATCCTGCTAGCCGCATGTGCAAATCTGGGCAGCCTTTTTGCGGCTCAGGCGGCCGACCGCTCCCGCGAAGTTGCGCTGCGACTCGCACTTGGTTCGAGCCGCCAGCGCATTCTGCGGCAGCTACTGACCGAAGCCGTGCTCATTTCCCTCGTTGGGGGCGCCGCGGGACTCCAGAGCAGCGTCGTGTTGTTGCAATGGCTGAGCGCCTGGAACCCCTTTCCCGGAACCCCCATTCATCTGCCGGTAACTCCGGATGCAAAAGTTTACGTGGTTGCTCTGGCTTTGGCGTTGGTGAGCGCTTTCCTGTTCGGTATCGTTCCTGTGCGCCAGGTCCTCAGGACCGATCCATACCAGGTCGTCAAAGCCGGACCGACCGGCCGAATCGGGCGGCGCGCGACGGTTCGCGACGCGCTTCTCGTGCTCCAGATTGCGATCTGTGCCGTTCTCGTCACCGCTTCGATGGTCGCCGTTCGGGGACTGGTGCGCTCGCTTTACGGCAAGTTTGGTTTTGAGCGGAACACGATGCTGGCCAGTGCAAACCTGGCAATGGCTGGCTACAGCGGCGACAACGTGCCCGACATGCAGCGGCGCATGATCGAGGCGATGGAAACATTACCCGGCGTAGAGCGAGCGGGACTGGTGAATAACTATCCTCCGTTAGCTTATGGTTCGGGCAATACGGCGAATGTCTTCAAAGATGAAACCAGAGATCTGAGCCAATCGAATGTCGCTGCCATGCCATACCGGTACGACATATCTCCCGGTTACTTCGATGCAGCCGGCACCAGCTTGTTGGCGGGCCGGGACTTCACCTGGCATGACGACGAACACGCGCCTCCGGTTGCGGTGGTGAACCGGACGTTTGCGGGCAAGCTTCTTGGATCGGTAACCGACGCAGTCGGCAGACACTATAGAATGCAGGATGGAACGCGCATAGAAGTGGTGGGTGTTGTCGAAGACGGGAAGTACTTGAGCGTAACTGAAGATCAACAGCCGGCGATGTTTCTGCCCTTTCTGCGATCGCCATCGAGCCAGGCCTATCTGGTGGTGCGCTCGCGCCGCGATCCGCAAGAACTTGCCGCGGCAATCAGGAGGCGGCTCCGCGAGCTGGATGCAGGGCTGCCCGTCAATACCGAGACGTGGGACAGCCTGCTGGACGTAGTGTTGTTTCCGTCTCGTGTGGCGACGGTCTCCCTGGGTGTGCTGGGCATGATGGGGGCGATGCTGTCGCTCACCGGCATCTTCGGAATGGCCGCGTACTCAGTCAGCCGGCGGCGGCGGGAGTTGGGCATTCGTATCGCCCTTGGCGCCCAGCGGAGGGAAGTGTTGCAGGCAGCGTTGGGGCGGGCATTCAAGTTGCTGGCTGTTGGTTCGGCGGCAGGATTGATCCTGGGAATTCTGGCGAGCCGGGTGCTAGTGCTTAATTGCAGTACTACATTTATGTATTAGAATGTTTGGGAGATGCCCAAACATGCCACCCCGTTGAATTGCTCGGCTGAGGTTCGGGCCGAGTTGATAGTGATGAGCCGAAGCCGAATGCAGGAGGCACGGATGGTGGAGCGCGCTCGCATCATCTTGGCCTGCTTGGGGGGAAAGGATATTCGGCAAGTGGCCGACGACGCCGGCGCGTCCATCCCGACCGTCAGCAAGTGGCGGAGGCGTTTCGCTCAACATGGGTTGGCCGGCCTCCGCGACAGGCCCCGTTCCGGCAAACCCGCTATCTATGACGCTGCATTTCGGGATCGAGTGCTGGCTTTGCTCGAACAGCCGCCGCCCAAGGGTCTGTCTCATTGGGATGGGCCTGCCGTTGCCTCGACCTTGGGTGCGAGCGTACACGCGGTTTGGCGCGTGCTGCGCAAAGAAGGGATCTATCTACAGCGTCTGCGAACTTGGTGCGTGAGTACGGATCCGGAGTTCGCGCCGAAAGCGGCCGACGTGATCGGCTTATACCTGAATCCACCGTTGAACGCGTTGGTGCTCAGCGTGGATGAGAAGCCGAGTATCCAGGCGATCCAACGGCCCTCGGGCTATGTGGAAACCGACAACGGCGCTGTGGTGCGCGCGATGAAGAGCACCTACAAACGCAATGGCACGTTGAATTTGTTTGCCGCCCTGGAGATTGCCAGCGGACACGTCCATGCGCAAACGACAGAACAGAAGAAGCGCGAGGACTTCCGCCGGTTCCTGGATGCGATCATCGCCGACCTGCCGGTGGATAAAGAGATTCATGTGATCGTGGACAACTACTGTACCCACAAGCGGAACGATGACTGGCTCGCCAAATACGAAGGAAGAGTTCAGTTCCATTTCACGCCAACTTCGGCGAGTTGGCTCAACCAAGTGGAGATCTGGTTCGGACTACTGACGCGAAAATCCCTGCGCGGCGCCAGCTTCGCCAACAAGGATCAACTCAGGCTTGCCATTGAGGCTTTCGTCGCAAGGACCAACGAATACCCGAAGCCCTTCCATTGGCGCAAGCGCGAAGTGAAGGGGAGCCAGCTTCGCAATACGCTCGTCAACTTATGCAATTAAGCACTAGCTTCCATCGTGTATCAGGCGACTCCCCGCGATCCGCTGGTTTTGGCTGGCGTTGTAGCAGCTATGTTGTTGGTGGGCCTTTTGGCTACGTGGATTCCTGCCCAACGCGCACTGTCGCTGAATCCCGTGACACTGCTGCGCGAGGAGTGAAGCCGGTGTCTTTTCAGGTGCACGCGCAGGGTTAACGGCGGGAACGCTCCGAGACCGGAAGATCTGGCGCGCGTTCATCCGCACGTGCAAGCCGCGGTATATACCAGATGCGGGTAGCCAGTCTTGGACACGCTTCGAGCGCGGACGCAGAGGAGTACAGTGGAGGTGACAGACTCCACGAAAGGCCGACCCCAATGATAAGCCAGCCTCGCTTGATTGATGTCGATGCGGCTATCTTCGACACGCTTCCGTGCTGTGGGATAAAGAGCCCCACTCATCCCGGCCGCCAACAGAAGCGCTGCTGGCTGCAAGCGAACGCCAAATTCGGCTTGCGGGCTAAGATGCTTCTCGCCCCGGATGGACAACCGAGCGGCTACATGGAATACCTTCCGGGAGAGTTTGCATGGCGTGCGGTGGAAGCCGCTGGCTTCATGTTCATTCACTGCGTTTGGGTTTTCCTCAAGCAGCATCAGAGAAAGGGCTGGGGGAGCATCATGCTGGCAGGCTGCTTGGAGGATGCGAGAAAGGCTGGTATGCGCGGTGCCGCCGTGATGGTCCGGGACGGTCCGTGGCTGGCCGACCGGCGCCTGTTCCTGGCAAATGGTTTCGAGCCAGTGGATACCGCGCCGCCGGACTACCAATTGCTTGCTCGGAAGTTCGATAGGAGCGCCGCAAACCCAGCGTTCCAGAAAGGTTGGGATCAGAAACTCGCGCAATACAAGCGGGGCCTGACCATCATCCGCTCCAGCCAATGTCCGCACATCGCAAAATTCGCGGCTGAAATCATTGAGACGGCGAAGAATGAATACGGGATCAGGCCTAACGTGGTCGAGCTCGAGTCGTGGAGCGATGCCCAGAATGCGCCAACCCCCTACGCGATTTTTGCGCTGATCTACAAAGGACGGTTGCTGGCCGATCACCAGATCAGCCGAACCCGCTTCCGCAACATCATGAGCAAGTGCGTAACGAGCGGCGCCGTCAGAGTGGGGGAGCACCAATCCTGACGCAGTCCGGGAACCGCGTTGTCGAAACTGCTGGCAAAGCGGGCTGGTTCGATTGTTGAATTGGGGTGGCCCACAAACCTCCCATTCGAAACGCCGATTTCTGCTGGCTGCCCTTGCAGGGCTGGAAAGGCACCCTTCGTCATCACGCGGGCTTCGTGCGCTACGCTGAACGGCATGAAGACCAACGCAGTGCGACTGCTGGATACACTTGGCATTCGCTACGAGTTGCGCGAATACGAGGTCGATCCGGAGGCCTTGGATGCGGAGACGGTGGCTCGCAAGATCGGACTGCGTGCTTACCAGGTGTTCAAGACGCTGGTGGCGCGCGGGGACCGGAACGGGATTTGCCTGGCGGTTGTGCCAGCCAATATGGAGTTGGACGAAAAGGCGCTCGCTCGGCTCACCGGCGATCGGAAGACCGAACTGGCGCCGCTCAAAGAGGTGCAGCCGCTGACCGGCTATGTCCGCGGCGGTGTGACCGCGCTGGCCTGCAAGCGGAAGTATCCCGTATTTGTCGACGACACCGTGAAACTATTCGATGTGATCGCGGTGTCGGCGGGCGTGCGGGGGATGCAGATCCTGCTGGGGCCCACGGATTACCTCGCGGCCGTGCAGGGCATCGTGGGAGCCATCACCAGGAGGAAACGCTGAAGCGGATCCGTCGTGCGAGCCGGGCACCAAGGAGGCAGTGCATCGGATATGTGGGGAATCCGGCGTCAGCCGAGGCGCCATATCCTCGGCCCGTCAGGCGCACGGTTCGCTTCCACGCGTCATGGCGTCAATGATCATTCCCACGACCGTCTCTTCACCGAGTTCCGAACTGATCAGCATTTGATACAGATGCGGATCGTTCCAATTGCATCCGAAATACAGCCGGATGAAGTCGGCGCGCTGCCGGTCGGTTTCTCGAATCAGATGCTCGATATCCGCGCCGGCCTTCACGCGCCCGCGGAGACGGGCGACACGTTCCGGCCACGGAGCGTAAATGAAAACGTGAAGAACGTCCTTCCGGTCTTGCAGCACGCATTGAGCTCCCCGGCCGACGATCACGCAATTTCCCCTCGAGTGGGCTTCGGCGATGAGGTCCCGGCCGAGCGAAGCCATCGCCTCCGCGTCGAAGACTTCCAACCCTGTCATCGTGGCGACTCCCTCGAACGCGCCATGCCAGAGGCCTCGACGGCTGGTACGGTGTATCCAGGAGTCGACGTGCTCGTCGCACTGTTGCGCCAATTCGGGATCCACTTGAGCGATCCGCGCGATCCGCTCGATCAGAGCCTTGTCCAGCAGATCCCATCCCATCTTCTCGGCAATCTTCCGCGCAATGATGCCCCCACCGCTGCCGTACTCCCTGGCGACTGTCAGTACTCGGAACATGAGTTTCTTCCTCCCACTTCGCAAAACATAGCGACCGACGATTTCATGGTACTCGCCTCTCCGCCTCACTGGCATCGGAGGAGTTCCCGGGCCCCGCGCCGGCTGGGTTTAGCGCCCGAACAAGATAAGAGGTGTAGACACCACTGGCGATCGGGTGGACGCCCTTGGCGGCCAGGCGGCGTAGCAGAGCGCGGCCGGTTTGGTCGACCGCCAAGACATCCCGCAAGAAGAGGTCGACTGGCTTGCCCGTCGACACGGCCTGATCGCAGCAGGTCCCGACCAACTCGATGTGGCCGCCAGAGAGTTCCCCGTCGATGGTGATGATCGTGCGCGACCCATCCTCCGCCTTACTCACCCGGAACGTTGCACTCGTGACTGGTTGTGTGTGACGACGAGATTGAAGGCCGTTGGCTCGCGGCGCGATCTGCTGCAAGTGCAGGACGCATGTCGCGGCTTCGCGCCGATGGTTGTGTCCCGACACGCTGGCGAGGTGTTGGAGGCTGAGGCCCTGAAACTCGGCGGCTCAGATGTGCCGGAGAGACCGTTCACCGTCGAGCTCGTCGAACGCGTCCTCGATCCGGGAATCTACAGAATCGGGCCTGGCGCGGAATCTGGTTCCGCAACGACATTTGTGAACTGTTGGTGGTCCGGGCTGTTCGAGGGGGTGCGATCGACAGTCACCATCTCTCCGGGTAAATGCGCTTACGGTCGAAGCCCACGCGCACATGGTCCCTGGACTGGACGTTTATGCGTCGCGGCGGTGGGGGAGTTCCAGCGCAACGAACACGCTCAGCGATGTTCATCACCGAGGCGGTCTCCGCAATTCGGTTGGGCGTTCCTAGAACGGTCGATGACGTATAATCTTACCTGAGGATCTGCCGCTGACCGCCGACCGATAGCTCTCCATTTCGTGGCCCACCGCTGATTTGTGTCTTCGTGTACCCAAGGAGAGTGGAAGTGTATCCGAATTGGTTTGAGACGTTTTTTGAAGGCCTGGCACTCGACATCTGGCGCGGAGTTGTGACGCCGGAACAGACTGCGCTGGAGGCAAATTTCCTAGCGGCCCGTCTGGAACTAAGCCCAGGAATGAGCGCGCTCGACGTGCCTTGCGGTAACGGTCGCCATGCCATCGAATTAGCGCGACGTGGCGTCCGGATGACGGGCGTCGATATGTCGGCAGGCTTTCTCGAAGAGGCTCGCCGCAATGCGCCCGAGATCGAGTGGATCCAGGGCGACATGAGGGAGCTTCCATGGAGATGCCGATTCGACTCGGCGTACTGCTGGGGCAACAGCTTCGGCTATTTCGATTACGACAACTGCCAGCGGTTCCTAGAGGCGGTTGCGTCCGCGTTGAAGCCTGGCGGCCGGTTCCTCCTCGAAAGCGGTGCCGTGTCGGAATCGATCCTGCCGGTGTTACAGCCAGAGCGGAAACTGCGGATCGGCGACCTGGGGTTTCACAGCCGGAACACTTACGATGCCGTCGAGGGCCGTATGGACATTACCTACACCTTCACTAGGGGCAACCAGCGGGAGGTGAAGCCGAGCCACCAGTGGGTGCATTCGGCGGCGGAGATCCGGCGACTGCTTTGGCGCAGTGGCCTGGAGCCGCTCGCTACATTCGGCGACCTGGATGGCGCTCGGTATGCGCTCGGCTCGCCGCGATTCATCGCCTTTACGCGCCGGGCTGGCTCACAGTGACGATTCTCCGCGGAATCGTCGCAGCGGTGGCTGGAGTTCCGGTGCAACGATGTTCCGGAGCTGCGGAACGACGATGTTCCTTGATCCTGATTGCTGAGGCAACCTCGTCGCAGTGCGTTCCACGACGTACGTTATAATGGCCGTCCGACGATGGAACGTACCGAGTCTACGCGACCGCCCACGGCTGGTGGCCTGTCGCGGTATCAGCTTCTGGTCCTGCTGGTGGCGTGGCTGGGATGGGTCTTCGACTCCATGGACGCCACCATTTACAACTTGGTTCTGACACCCGCCCTGCGTGAATTGCTGGGCCACCGCGCGACTCCTGAAAACATTGCTTGGTACGGCGGCATCATCCTGGCGATCTTCCTGGTGGGTTGGGCACTCGGTGGCGTTCTGTTCGGGGTGCTGGCGGACTACCTCGGGCGCGCACACACGCTCGTCATCACTATTCTCATTTACGCTGTGTTCACCGGGCTGGCGGGTTTCTCGCATTCCTGGTGGGAACTGGCGATCTATCGCTTCCTGACCGCCTTTGGCATCGGCGGCGAATGGGCCTCGGGTGCGACGCTGGTGGCCGAGGCGCTACCCGAGTCGTGGCGCGTCAAAGGAGCAGGCATTCTGCAATCCGCCTGGGGCGCCGGATATTTCCTGGCTGCCGGTGTGTACCTGCCGCTTTCCAACAAATCCTGGCGCGTGATGTTCTTCGTCGGCCTGATACCGGCGCTGGTGGGACTGTTCGCCCGGCTGAAGGTGCACGAACCGGAGCGGTGGAAAGCCGCCAGGCCATCCGGCGCCGGTCGCCTCACGCTATGGGAGCTATTCGCCCCCGCTCAACGCCGCGACACGATCGTCGGTTCCGCGTTGGCGTTCGTTGCCGTCTTCGGGCTCTGGGGCGCAACCAACTGGACGCCGTCGCTGGTTCGTGAGATGTTCGAGCCGGGCCGGCTCGCTGGCGCAGGGATCACCCGCATGGTCAGCTACGCGGTGATGAGCCTGAATGGCGGAGCCATTATCGGATACTTTGCGTTCCCCCCACTGGCCGAGCGCATCGGCCGCCGGCCTGCGTTCGGCTGGATGATGGCGGGAGCGGCCATCACGCTCCCGGCCATATTCCTCGTTCCCAGATCCTACTCGACCGTGCTTGCCATGCTGCCAGTGCTGGGTTTCTTCACCAACGGAATCTTCAGCGGCTTCCCGGTATACCTTCCCGAGCTGTTCCCGACCCGAATTCGCGCAACCGGCGCCGGTTTCTGTTTCAACGCCGGCCGGCTGCTGGCCGCCGCCGGACCGTTCCTGACCGGTTACCTGGTCGTGCATCTGGGCACCTTCGGGCGCGCCGCGAGCGCGGTCGCGCTGATCTACGTGGTGGGGATGCTGGTGCTGTTCTTTGCGCGCGAGACCAAAGGGCAGTCGCTGGCATAACGGATTCCCGGGTGAGCGACCCATGCGTTCTTCTTACAGCGAAGTTACACCAGTGGTTCAAATTCTCAACATTTGTCTCCGGCACGCAGGGGTATGATGAGAACAATCCAGTCGCCGGAGGGGTGCCTGCGTAATGGAACAACACGGGTCGGCTTCACCGAGTGCAGATGCCAACAACTCGCGGCGGAACTTCTTTCAAGCTGGGATTTTCGGTCTGGGTGCGGCGATGGCCGCCGCACTTGGGTTTCCCGCAGTCGCCTATTTGCTGACACCGCTGAAATCGAGACAACAGGGAACCTGGATCGAGATTGGCGAACTGAACAAATTCGCCCCGGGCGCTCCGCTCGAAGTGTCGTTTCGCCGCACCCGGTCCGACGCCTGGAAGGTCGTCAGCGAGAAAGACACAGTCTGGGTGGTGAAGCGCGCAGATGGAACTGTAACCGTGTTTGGCCCGCAATGCACGCACCTGGGATGCGCATATCACTGGGATGACAGACGGCAGGAGTTCCTGTGCCCCTGTCATTCATCACTGTTCGGGATCGACGGCAGCGTGATCTCCGGTCCCGCGCCGCGCCCGCTCGACCGTTACGAGACCAAGGTGGAGAACGGCAAGCTCCTGCTGGGGCGCCTGCGGACGTCGAGTGCGGGGCGGGCATGAAGCGGCACGTCGAAAGCCTGGTCGCTTGGTTCGAAGACCGAACCGGCCTGCCGGGTGGGATCGCGCGTCTCCTGTACGAGAAGATACCGGCATCGGGCGGCTGGCACCAGGTGTTCGGCAGCGTTGCGATGTTTCTCTTTCTCACCCAGGCGTTCACCGGCATACTGCTGGCGTTCAACTACGCGCCTACGCCGGGCGAAGCGTACAACAGCCTCCGCTATATCCTCACGGAAGTCACTGGCGGGCGGCTGATTCGCGGGCTGCACCATTGGGGCGCCAGCATGATGATCGCGGTGGTGGTGCTGCATATGGTTCAGGTGTTCGTCTTCGGCGCGTACAAAAAGCCGCGTGAGACCACCTGGTTGCTGGGCGTGGCTCTGTTGCTGCTCACTCTGACTTACGGGCTTACGGGATACTTGCTGCCGTGGGACAACCGCGCGTACTGGGGCACGGTCGTGGCGACGAAGATCGCGGCCTCGGCTCCACTCGTCGGGCCATACATGACTCGGCTGCTGGGCGCGGAGAACGGAGTCGGCGTAGTTACATTCGCGCGATTCTACGCCGTGCACGTGCTGCTGCTGCCGCCGGCGACCATGCTGCTGATCCTCGCCCACGTTTATCTGGTGCGCCGTCACGGAGTTACGCCGCAACCGGGCGACGAGTCGCTACCCCGTAAGCCGTTTTACCCCATGCAGGTGTTCAAAGACACTGCCGCCATTTTCATCGCATTCGCCGTTTTGTTCACCCTGGCAGTGGCGGCCAAGGTGCCGCTGGAACAGCTAGCGGATCCGACAGACACGACCTACATTCCGCGCCCCGAGTGGTATTTTCTGTTTCTATTCCAAGCGCTCAAGCTCTTCGAGGGGCCGCTCGAAGTCGTCGGCAGCACGATTCTACCCGGCCTCGCAGTGTTGGCGCTTGTCGCGGTGCCGTTTATCGATCGCGGGCAGATGGTGAAGGTGACACGACGTACGGTGGCGATCGGCTTCGTGGCCCTGGCGGCTATCGGCTGGAGCGGGCTCACGGCGGCGGCCATCATGTCGACGCCGCGCGAAGCGGTAGCGCGGGTGGATTACTCCGCGGCCGTGAATTGGACCCAGCTTTCACCGGAGGAGATGGCCGGCATCGCCTACTTCCGCGAGGAGAATTGTGCCGGCTGCCATTCCGCCGCTTCGTCGCTGGGTCCGGAACTGACGCGCACCGCCGTTCACAAGGACGCTGCGTGGATGATCCGCCACTTCAAGCAGCCCGCGGCAGTTCGGCCGGGCAGTGCCATGCCCCCGATGGCGCTCGGCGATGCGGAGTTGAATTCGCTGGCCGCGTTTCTGCTGAAGCTCACGCCGGAGAATTCCAGCGCGCTCGCCGAGGCTCCGGACTTCGCGGTGCGTGGCGCGGTAGTGTACCAGGCCGGACATTGCCCCGCATGCCACATGGTGAACGGCGTTGGCATGAAACTGGGGCCGCCGCTGAATGGCCTGGCCAAGCGACGGACGCGCGGCTGGGTGGGGGAGCACTTTGCCAACCCGCAGAAACTTTCTCCAGGATCTATCATGCCGGCCTACCAACTCTCCACCCAGGACACGAACAATCTGACGGCCTATCTCTTCTCGCTGCCCGAGTAAGCGACTGGCTGCAACATCGCATCCTGGTGGATGCCGGTCCTCAGAATCGGCGCCATCTTCAGGGCGAACTCGGCAGGTGAGAACCGCCTTGCATGGGCTTGCAGTGCGGCAGGCCGGAAATGTGCCTCAATGCCTTCAAACTCCTCGATAGCCGCTTCCAGGCATTCGTCGGACGCCTCCTTGTAAAACACCCCGCCATACGCCGGAACGCTTTCCAGCGCCCCGCCGCGTCCCAATGCGATTACCGGCTTGCCGCTGGCCAGCGCCTCCACGGGAGTCAGGCCGAAGTCTTCCTCGCCCGGCAGCACCAGCGCTCGGCAGCGGGCGTATAGCTCGCGAAGATCCTCGTCTGACACGCGTCCCAAGAAAGTTGTGTTAATGCCCGCCACCGCTTTCAGCCGGCGGTACTCCGGACCGTCGCCCGCCACGATCAAGCGCCGCCCGCTGTGCGTAAATGCGCGCACGGCGGAATCAATCCGTTTGTAAGCCACCAATCCCGAGACAATGAGGAAGTAATCGTCCGGCGGCTTCCAGTAGAAGGAATCCACCTCGACTGGCGGGTGCACGACCTCCGAGTGGCGGCGATAGGTTTTGCGAATGCGCATCTGAACGTTGCGGCTGTTCGCGAGGAACTGGTCTACGCGCGCTGCGGAGGCGTAATCCCACAGGCGCAAGTAGTGCGTCAGCGGAGTCATTGCGGCGCGTTTCCGCCGTGAGGTGGTCCACTCATTGCGATATGCCGAATAGAGGTCCCATAAGTAGCGCGGGGGAGTGTGGCAGTAACAAACATGTCGCGTCGAAGAAGAGAGAATCACGCCTTTGGCTGGACCGGATTCGCTCGACACCACCAGATCGTAGCCGCGCAGGTCGAAGCTCTCGAGAGCCATCGGCATCAGCGGTAGTAGCACCCGGTGCCACCGCCGGAGCGGATTCAGATACGAGGTTGTGATCCGGTGCAGCCGGACTTCCTGGCTAAGTGCCCGCGGCTCCGCAAACAATGCAAAAATGTCCGCACCTGGCAGCAACTGGCAGAGCGCGTCGAGCACCTTCTCGCCGCCCCGGCGATCCAACAGCCAGTAATGAACGATGGCTACCCGCACCTACATCCAGCTTACTGCCCGCGGACAGATATGTGACCGGTTTCAGGACGGGTTTTACCGCTGTAACAGGGCTCGCCATGCTATCAAGGTTCTGTGACCAACCACGATGCCTTACGGGTGGTGCGGCCCGATCCATTACTTTGCCATGTCGATCTGCCGCTGCGCCGGCTATTCTACCCAATAGGGTTTCGGCTGCATCTGGCCACAAATGCGTCTGACGTGATCGACGCCGCCGATGAGTGCTGGCGCGACTATGGGCCGGAGTTCCAGTGCGAACCGATGGAGTTTCGGGTGGTGGTGGAAGCGGACGGAGGACCGGCGAGCCAGCCGTGCTTCCGATTGCAGCGAAATCTGCTTTCGATCGTCTCCGACGCACACAATTATGCGGTGGTCGACTTTAGTACGCAGCTTGCATGCATTTATGTAACGAAAGAAACGGCGGCGGATCACGCTCTATTGCGCTGGTTCTTCGTGGAGTCGATTGCCTACGTTCTGATGGCGCAGCGCTGTGTGGCGCCTATGCATGCCGCCACGATTGCGCGCGATGGGACGGGCATTCTGCTGTGCGGCGCGTCGGGAGCCGGTAAGAGCACGCTTGCCTTCGCCGCCGCCTGCGCCGGCTGGACGTTTCTCTCTGACGATTGCACCTGGCTGCTAGTAGGCGATGCCGGTGCTACCGCCGTCGGCAAGCCGCACCAAGTGCGATTCCGCGATGATGCAGCGCGCTTGTTCGCGAATTTGGCCGGATATGATGCGCACGAGCGGCCCAACGGCAAGATAGGATTCGAGGTGCCGGTGCGAGCCTTCCCGGAAATCCGGACCGCACTGCGGTGCAGGATCGGGGGCATGGCGTGGCTGGACCGCAGCCTCGCCGGACTGCCGGCGATGGTGCAAGCGGAACCGGCCGACGTAGTGCGTCAACTGCTCAATTCTGGCAGCTTCGGAAAGGTGGTGGACGCAATGCACGAACGAGCCACCCGCACGCTGCTCGATTTGCCGGCGTGCCGGCTGCAATACCAATCGCTGGAGGACGGGTTGGGGCTGCTTGCCGAATTTGCGGTCGCCATCGGCGCCAGGACCGCGTCCGGAGGTGCCGCTTGACGGATCGATTTCGGGCAGGCTCCGCTT
>Ga0074045_10000104_pt1 | contig 71032 bp, 62 predicted proteins | sample BogForMeECP23OM2_FD_94442 | JGI IMG/M metagenome (GOLD analysis project Ga0074045, IMG submission 94442) | Bog forest soil microbial communities from Calvert Island, British Columbia, Canada - Bog Forest MetaG ECP23OM2 | ecosystem: Environmental > Terrestrial > Soil > Wetlands ... | reverse complement strand
TGGTGGCCCCGGCGTGAGTCGAACACGCGACCTCTCGGTTAGGAACCGACTGCTCTATCCATCTGAGCTACGGGGCCATCTGATTTCCACGTTAGCACGCGCCCCAGAATCTTGTGCATAGTTTGTGCACAAAATGCGCCGGAAATCGAGCATAAGCTCACAAATAAGCACAATTAACAACAGCCTAAACTGTTGAAAACAAACAACAGCAAACCACTACTTGCATTTTAGGAAACCGCTGCTCTATCCAACTGAGCTACGGGGCCACTATTGAAACCATAAGGTGTTACCGCATATGTTACCGCACAAAATGCGCGAGGCCAGCGGCGGTTCCTCGTGCTCGGACGTGCTTCTTCGGTGCAGTGGTCCTGATCTCGGTGTGCAGGCCTAGCCTTTCTGCATAGATCACCAGCATTTCCAAACTGAATTTTGACATCTTGCCGCGCATTAGATCGCTTATCCGTGGTTGTGTAGTGTCCAAGAGTGTTTGCAATTCCTGTTGTGAATGGCGGGCCGCATACTTCACTATCTTGGTGTATAGATCGGTCTTGAGTTTCAAAGCGGCGGCTTCCTCGGGTGAGAATCCCAAGTCCTCGAACACGTTTCGGGTCATTGTGCTATCGAATCTCCTGTGCAGGTCCTTCCGGACGCTGAATTGTCATCGCTTTTTCGTCTTTCTTAATCGTTCTTTCAGGTCGCTCAACCGCTTGCGCCCAATTTCGATGTCGCCTTGAGTTGTCGTGTTGGTTTTCTTTTTGAAGCAGTGCAGAACGTAGACCATGCCGTCTTGGGTGTAATAGAAAACTCGATACCAAAAGTCTTTGTCCTCATCACGCAGCTCAAAAACACCCCGCAGGGTCGGAGCCATTGGAGCTGAGTCAAGGGGAAGCTGACCGTTCTGCACCCTCTGCAACTCGCCACCAAAGTTTTCGCGGACTTCTCTTGGAAACTTCTTAATGATTGCTCGTGAGTTGCCCTCGAAAACCACATCAGGCGGGGAGGAGCTTTCCGGCACAAGAACAATCTAACAGGTTAAGGGCCTGCTGTATATAAAAACTTATATAGGGCCCACCGACAAACTCCGCTCAATCAGGACTGCTCCACGCGGCCGGGCTGATCTTGTGTCCAACAATTGCCAAGCGTATATATAAACGCTGACGGAGGGCGACCTCGATGAAGCGAATCTGGATACTAACGGCGCTCGTGCTTGCGGTAAGCGGCTGCGCGTCGGCGGAATGCGGCGCGAAGATAAACGAACTGCGTGACTCTTGGATCAAGAACTGGAATGAAAAGAAACTCGACAAGGTGATCGAGCTTTATGCCCCGGACGCTACGATGCTTCCCAGTGACGGGCAGCGCATTGTCGGGCGCGAGAGCATTCGCGCTTTTCTGAAACGCTATATGGACTCCGGAAATATCGAAGAGTCGGTGCAATCCATTGCGACGGATTGCGCAGGCAAAATCGGATTCGATAGCGGGACATTCGTGGAAACGATTCAAGGCGCGGGAGGCAAACAGCGGGCAGGTAATTATCTGGTTGCTCTTCGAGAGGTATCCGGGAAGTGGCGCATTGTCCAGCACGCTTCGATTGAAAGCCATCCCGCGGCGGGTCAATAAGTGCGGGCGCGGCTCTTATGTTGCGGGGCCATGAGAAGAGGCCCGAACTTTTCAGGTTCGGACCTCTTTGGTTTCTTGATCGGACGTTTGGCTGACTTTGACCTAGTCGTCGTCCCTATGTGACGACGCGTTCTTGTGTGCCCCTTTGGTTTCAGGTTGCGGAGTTCCGCCGGTGCGCTTTGTCGGATATGGCTTGTTCCCCATCATCCCTTTCCAAATGATCCGGTTGAACGTCTCCGGATCATTTCGGTCCGCATCGCTGAAGTCCATGCCCTTGGTTTGCGCTTCCCACCAGGCCGCGTCGTGCGTTGGTTTTGGAATGTTCGCGCGAATGACGTTGCCTTTGTTCAGAAGCGGAAGCGTGGTATTGAAGAGGTAATCGGACGGGACCGCGGAGTAAGTCCAACTGGCTTGTGAAATGTTGAAGGCATCCGTCATGGGTGGAACACCCGCGTCGTGCACGCCCAGTGGAGGCAGGCCCAGGACCTGTTCGATGGTCCGGAGCATGGAGACAGTGGAGTAAGGATCGGAGACAACCGCACCCTGCTTCACATAGGGCCCGATGATGAACGCAAGACTACGGTCGCCGCTGACGTGGTCGGCGCCGTCCTGAGGATCGTCTTCAATCACGAAGATGAGCGTGTTGTTGGCATAAGGACTGTGGGCGATCTTATCGGCCGTCAGTCCTACCGCGTAGTCGTCGTCGGCCATTTGAAGTTCCGGAGTGTTCACGCCGAAACTTGCGCTGCCGAAGCTGCCGAAGTGGTCATGATCGTATCGCAGCAGGGTCAGATTCGGCATGTTCTTGTCCTTCACTTGCTTATCGAACTCCCGGTTCCATTCCATGTAGCGGAAGAAGTCGGGATAGCTCTGATCGAAGGGCCAGAAGCAGAGATCGGTGCGGTTGAGCAGTTCCTTCTTTGCCGGCCACTCGACCTGCGTCGGGGGCTTCGTGGAGCAAGGAAAGGCGAGAGTGGGACTGATTTTGCCAAGGGCTTCGCGCACATCCAAAGCGCCCAGATCGGTGTAAAACCCGTAGTTGCGAACCGTGAGGTGAGCCGCGAGTGCGGCATCCCAAACATAGCCCGCGCCTTCTTCCCCAGTGGGACCGTCGGATTCGACTTCATTGGCGTTTCCGGGCAGCAGGTTCGGATCGGGCGGATAGAGCGGTTGTTCCACCTGGCGAGCTGCGACACCGGTGATGGCAACGTTAATGTTGCGTGAGGTGCCTTCGCTATCGTACTGGCAGCCGCCCTTGCCGTAGTTGACCTTCACGCACTTCTCGTTGAGATCAAGCGCGCGGGCGGCAGTCGACCACTGCCAGCCGTCCATGCTCACCATCGAGGAATCGTCGAAGTTGTCGAAGGTGACAAAGTTGTTGGCAAAGTTGTGGAAGTTGGGAGTGACGCTGGCCGGGAATTGGGTGTAGGCCGGATCCGCGTTGGCTCCGTTGGTCAGGTCGCCGAGAACCTGATCAAAGGTGCGATTCTCTTTGACGATGTAAATGACGTGTTGAATGTGCTCGCGCAGGAACGTCATGGTTGCAATGTCATTGGCGCTGAACTGGAAGTTGAAGCCGTTGTTTTGCGCGACCTGGCCGGTAAGGGTAGCCAGTTGAGTGGCGCTAGGAACGGGCAGCGTCAGGAAACCTGAGGACTCGTTCTGCCAGGCATACTGGTTGGCCGCACCATCCTGCGAGAATAGGGTTTGGCAGGCTGAGCCGAAGCCGCCGCCGGGATTGTTACTGATGTAGCGGCAGTTCGCTGGGTTCGGCGCTTCCACGCTTTTCCCGTTCACCACGTAGAGAGTGGAGCCGTCGGGACTGACGCTTACTGAATTGGGGTACCAGCCAGTGGGGATGAGTCCGAAAACCACGGGGTTCTTTCCCAGGAGGCTGATGACCGCGACGGCGTTGGTGCCGCCGTCGGTAACGTAGGCAGTCTTCTCATCGGGCGAAAGCGTAACGCTGTTGGGATTGCTGCCCTTGGGTACGGTTTTGCCGTAGCCCAGAACATCCGCAGGAGCGGTGGCGTTGACCTGGCTTTGCACCGTGTTGGTCGCGGTGTTAATAATGATCAACTCGTCGGAGTTGGCCGCCACCACGAACAGCTTGGTCTGGGCGGCATTGAGAACCATCCGTTCCGGGTTGCCGGAGACTGGAATCCGCTTGGTGAGGGTTAGCGCACCGTTGGCAAAATTCAGCACATCGATTTCGCGGTCGCGAACACTGGAGACGTAAACGGTGCCGCTACCGGCGACGGCAATTCCATAGGGGAACTCTCCACCCGGGACGCCCGTTTGCGTCACGGGATTGATGATGCCGGGACGAAGATCGAACTCCTGCAGAACCACGCCGTGAACCAAATCCACTGAGGTGATCGAGTCGGTTTCGTGGTTTGCCACGAACAGAGTATTGCCGTCGGCAGTGATGCCAAGGATAGCGGCCGTAGGGCCGGTCTCAGTCTCCTCGCACATCAGATCGCAGTTGTGGCCCAGGTTAATGGGCGTGCCAAACTCGGCCCACGCACCGTTCTGTAGCGTGAAAGTGTGTACGTCGTCGTCAGCCCCGCCGCCGACATAGAATGCCGTTCCACTCGGCGCCCATATGATGCCGTCGAAGGTTCGATCAAAATCCAAAAGCTGGACGACTTGCTTTTGCACCGGCGTCCTGGGGGTGGAGATGTCATAGACGAAAACGAACTCACCAGAGTCCGCCCCTGGAAAGCTGCCGCTCGAGTCTTCGTTCAGGTTGTAGCCGCTGGTCAGGATCAACAACGTCTTGCCGTCCGGGCTAATCGCGGTGGTCTCGGCACCATCTGGATTAAAGGTCGGAACGTCCAGCAAAGAAGTGGTCAAGGGTACAAACACGGACCCCGGGGCTGCGGTGGGAGTAATGGTTGCGCCGGTTGGTAAAATTTGAGCGTACGCGAAGCTCGTCACGGCCAGAAGCGCCGCGAGGCCTGCTCCGCGAAGGAAGCTGTTTATCTTTATCTTCATACAGTGATCCTCCACGATCGTTTTGGTTGACGGTTGCAAGCAAGGCGGTCATCGGCCGGGCCTATACGATTTGGTTTGTGCGGGCGCAGGTTGAACGCACCAATGACCTATTGGGCGCATAGTTTCGGAGGGGCGGAGTCAGGTGGTCGTAGTCTCTTTCCGAATCGTCCCAGTTGATGATGATTGGGCTTCGTGACCGAAAGGGGCTGGCGGCAATCGCTTTAATGGCTTCCGCTACCATCGCCGTTAATGTAGCGGCGCGAGGATGTCGCCAGCATGACGCGGAGATTACATTCTTGTCATCTAGAGCAGGAGACCTAGGGTACGACGTGAGGACGATTCCGCGCCCTGTGGGCTCGACTTGAGAACTTTGCGCCAGCGCGATCAGGGCACGGAGAAGAGCCGGGTCAGTGGTGGACCGCAAGCACGGGGCAGGGACCCAACTGCATCACTCGATAGGTTGTCGAACCAAAGACCGCCAGATCCAGGGCGCCGCGGCCACGCACTCCCATAGCTGTCAGATCGATCTGCGCTTCCTGGGCGAGCTGAATGATCTGCTGATAGGGTTTTCCAACGCGCACGACGGTCTTAGTCTTGAGAGTCTTGCCGCCGTCTGGCGGAATTAGCTTATCGAGTTGCGCCGTCGCCGCTGCGATCGCGTCTTGAGTGTTGCCTCTCCTGGACACATCCTCCAATACGTGCAACATGGTCAGCTCGGCCTCGTACTCCTGTGTCGCCGAGATCGCGTAGTTCAAGGCCGGGCTGGAATTCTCGGAGAAATCCGTACAGTAAAGAATTCGATTTAAGCAATGGACGTGACCCGGCTCTTCACCTGCAGCCATAGAGTTCTGCGGCTGATTCGAGACTACCAACACCGGGCATGGGGACCGGCGCATCACCCGGTCGGTGACCGATCCGACCATCAGGCGGTCATAGCCTCGTTGGCCGTGCGTTCCCATGACAACCAGGTCAGCTTTCCGCTCTTGCGCAAAGGACAGAATTGAGTCTGGAGCCATTCCCTGTTGCACCACGAGCTCCAGCTGGATTTCATTCCGGCCGTGGTTCTTCACGAATTCCTGAAGCTGTTCCTTGCCGCGGTCGCAAATCCCGCGGCAGAACTCGTCATAGAGGGCTACTGAGGCAGCAAAGCAGGCAGAAGGGTATCGCCATAGCTCTACGACATGCTGCGCCACCAACTTGGCCCTATAGTGCTCGGCCAGCGATAGCGCGTGGCGATATGCCTTTATCGAGAACTCTGAGAAATCAATGGGACAAAGGATGAGCTTAACTTGCAGCATGGTTCCTCTTTAGACTGGAGTTTGATCCGTGCATGGTTAGCTGACGAGATTCTGCGGACCACGTCTTCACGGCTGTAACGCAGCACTCTAGTCTAATCTCCCGACAAGAGCAACGCTCGACTGGTCAGCTGCGGTAAGCCCTCGCGAGAGGTGCGACGAATCACTGCAGGAGGGTATCTATTCGGCGGGAGGGAGCTTGATTGAACTCACGGTGGCGGAGATACTTGACGTGCCTGCGCCCACGGAGGCGCCGGCTGCGGCACTGCTGGCCGCCGAGTCGCTCGTTCCGTTGACCGGAGTTGAAGGTTCCGTGGCGGGAGCGCCCTGCGGAATCGGCGGCGGCTTGACGCCATCGACGATGTGATGGCTCAGGCAATAGAGCGCGAGTTCCAGGCGATCGGCGACACCGAGTTTGTCATAGACCTTGCGGAGGTAGTTTTTTACGACCTGTTCGGTGGTGCCTACCCTAACCGCAATCTCTTTGTTCTTCATGCCCTGGGTGACGCAGGAAACGATCAGAGTTTCTTTTGGTGTGAGCTGGACTTTGGGGCGCGCTCCGGAGGGACGCAGATTGTGACCGCGGAAGGCTTCCATCACCCACTGCACGGCCTGGTTCTCGAGCCAAGGTTCGCCGGCGGCAACTTTGCGAAGGCACTCGACGAAGACTTCCGGCTCGACCTCGCGCGACAGAATGCCGTGGGCTCCTCGGCGGAAAAGGTCGAGGGTGAGTTGCTCGTCCGACACGGGCGTGACCACAATAATTTTCAGCTGCGGCGCCTGGCGTAGGAGTTCCGTCACGGCTTCGATTGGATTGGGAACTAAGGCCGATTCAAAGATGAGCACATCGGCGGAAAACTTGGTTACAGCGGATTGAGTCTGAGGCAGCGTTTCAGCCTGACCGACAACGCGGATATCGTCTTCGAGAGCAAATATTTTGCGCAGGCCGGCGCGGAAGATGGCCTGGGTATCGGCAAGGATAACGCGGATCAACGGGGCGGATCCGCCGTCCTGGTGAACCCCGTGATTTTCACCGACGCTGACCGTGCTGGCCATTATTTTTCTCTGTGCTCTAAGCTCGCTCGAAGTGGTACTCGTCAATCACTACGCCCACGCCTCGCCGGCCGTTATCCTCAAAACTGCGAACCACGCGGCCGTGGCAGTCAATCTGAACATCGCCACGAGAGCCTACGATGTGCCCCGGAAGCAGGATGGTGAAATCGACGATGGAACCAACCGGAACATCGCGATCCATGGCGAAAAGCACGCCGTTGGCGGAGATGTTTTGAGTTTCCGCCGGATAATCTCCGCTCTGCGATTTCAGTTCCACCGGCAAGTGCAGGGGAAAACGCGGAGCACTTTGCATATCGGCATAGTGCTTCAGCGCAGTCTGCTGCTGCGGATCGGAAGTGAACTCCTGCTCTGATGGTTCGCTCTGCACCGTTGCTGACGGACCTTCCTTCCGAGGGCGCTGAGCGCACCCCGGAATTCTCTGGAACTTGCTTTTGACGAACGTAAGGGCAGCGTACACCCGAGAATCAGGCTGGCAAAGTTACGGAAGTCATGGAACGGTGGGGCTTTAACTGCTTGAGGATGAGAGGATTACAACGAATCGAAGAAGGGGTTTGGGGCTGGTCTTATGGGACGCAGAACTGGGCAGAATTGATGCCTAGAACTTGGTGACTTCCGTGAAGTTAAAATCGCGGATCTTCATAGCAGGGACAACCATGTCAAAGGACTCCTCGCCGGAGGAGCGAACGGGCACGCTCATCGCTTCCACGTTGGAGAGCATGTGGATCAGACTCTGGTTGAAACGGAAGTTGCGCACTCCTTGTTGGAGTTTCCCGTCTTCGATCAGAAACGTACCGTCGCGAGTCATGCCGGTGACAATTTTTTCGTAGGGATCGACTTCGCGAATGTACCAGAGACGGGTAACCAGCACGCCGCGCTCGGTGGATGCAATCATCTGCGCCAGGGTTCGAGGATTCTGGGGCGTGGCGAAAACGATGTTGACCGGCATCTCGCCCATTTCGTTGGGCAGCGGAAAACCGTGGCCGGTGGGCGCGATGGGGCCGACTTTATCTTTTTGTTCGGAACGCTTCATGCGCTCGGCGGTAGCGCGCGCGTAAACCACGCGACGAACAACTCCGTTTTCAACCAGCGGCAACGTCTGACGGCGCATGCCTTCGCCATCAAAGGGGCAGCCGGTTTGCAGAGGATGGGTGACGTCGTCCCAGATGGTGATGTTCTCGCCGAACAGTTTGCTGCCGATGCGGCCGGTGAGGAAAGAACGCTGGTCAAGAATGGCCATGCCGGAATAATCCCAAAACATGAAACCGACGATATCGAGGACGGCCGCTGGTTCGAGAATGACGGTGTACTTCCCTGCCGGGATTTCCTTCGAGTTTGCAGAATCGATGGCTTTGGTGGCGGCAATTTCTGCAAGAGCACTGGGATCGAGGTTGGCTATGTTGGGCGAGTTGGCCTTTTGCCATCCTGAGGAATCGGGGGCCAGCATAGTGATGGAAACTTCCGCCAGTGTTTGCGTGTGCCATTTGCTCAGTCCGCGCGAGTTGAAGATGCCCTCCACGGATTCTGAACTAGAAAAAATTCCGGCGGTGGTGAGCTGGTGTTTCTTGGCAGCGTTGACGATTTTCTTTACGCCTTCGGCGCGAAGCTGCGGAGTGATCGACGTGGTTTCGGCGAAGTAGCGGGAGGGAGATTGTACGCGGCTATTTGCAGGGTCGGCATTGCTTTCGGCTTCCTGCGCATCCGGCATGGGTAAGAGGTCAGGATCCGGATGCTGCACTCTTGCGAGGGCCTCAGAGGATTCGACTACGCGACGCAGGCTCTCGTCGTCGAACTTGTTGGTGGCGGCCCGAGCCGTGCGTCCGCTGAAGACCGTACGGACTGAGACGACATGGTTTTCGTCCTCAACATTTTGGTGGATGATGTTGTTGGCAAAACGCGTGAGGGCGAATCGGCCGCCAGAAATGAGCATCTCGACCTCATCGGCGGTTGAGAGTTTTCGGATGCGATCGAAGATGTGGGCGGCTTGTTCTTTAGTAAGCAAGCGTGCTCTTCTCTGTGCCTCTGTGGTGTTAACTTCCCTTGTAAGCGCTTCCTACCTTGATGTTCCGAAAGCGCGACGGGGCTGCGCCGTGGCCGGTGCCCATTACCTGTTGCGGCTGGCCTTTGCCGCAGTTTGGCGTGCCCCACAGCGTCCACTCATCGCGCGAGCAAATGGCATCAAGAGAATTCCAAAAGTCTGTGGTGATGCCGGAGTAGGACGGGTTCTTGATCATGCGCACGCGTTTGCCGTTTTTGATCTCCCAGCCAATCTCGCAGCCGAATTGAAAGTTGTAGCGTTTGTCGTCGATGGACCAGGAGCGATTGGTCTGCATCAGGATGCCGTGATCGGTGGAGGCGATCAGTTGCTCGAGCGTCAATGGCTTCTCGCCGGGGAGCAAGCTGATGTTGGTCATGCGAATCATGGGTAAACGGTTCCAGCCTTCGGCGCGCAAGGTTCCACCGGATCGATTCTCGCCGATCGTGTGCGCGGTTTCGCGCGAACTGAGATATCCGGTAAATAATCCGTTGGTGATGATTGGGGTGCATTGCGCGGGCACGCCTTCATCGTCGAAGGCAAAAGTTCCCAGGCCGGGACCGTGCTCCTGGCGCGCGTCGGCGACTACGTTTACCAACTCGCTGCCATAGCGCAGCTTGCGAAGTTTGTCGAGCGTGAGGAATGAAGTGCCGGCGAAGTTGGCTTCCATGCCCAGCACGCGATCGAGTTCGATGGGATGCCCGATGGATTCGTGAATCTGCAGTCCGAGTTGAGAGCTGTCGAGAATGATGTCGAATGTGCCTTCGGGGCATTGGTCGGCATGATGCAGGGCAACCGCCTCTTCGGCGATGCGGCGGGCATTCTGCACCAGCTTCAATTCGTCGATCAGTTCATAACCTTTGTTCTGCCACTGACCGCCATACGAATTCGGGTAAGAGCGTTTCTGAATCTCGTTGCCGGCAAATGCGTATGCGGTGTAGCCCGCGCCGGCGGAATATTTTGTCTGATGGATGTCGCTACCCTCCGACGACAGGAACCACTGCTCCTCGCGATTGAAGTTGAGGTTGGTTTCTGCCAGGGTGATTCCGGCAACGGAGCGCAGTTCGGAATCGATGCTCAGTAGCAGCGCGATATTTTGCTCGACCGAGATCGAGAACGGATCGATTACATGCGGAGTGGTCCACTCGGCAGTAACTGGTTTTTCTGGAGCGAGGCGGACGTCCTGTTGCTTCACTTGCGCCGAGGCGCGGGCGATTTCAACCGCACGAGCCGCCGTGATTTCGACGCCGGAGCGAGAGAGACCTTCGGACGCAGCGAATCCCCAAGCGCCATCAGCGATTACGCGCACGCTCATGCCGGTCGACTCGGAGTCGGAGGCGCTGCCGACCTTGCCATTTTTCGTTGTGAGCGCGCGGCTTCTCTGGTTCACGATGCGCGCATCGGCATAGGTGGCGCCGCGCATGGTGGCGATGTTTAAAGCCCAGTTGGCGACTTGCTTCATGCAGAACTCTAAATTTACCACGGAGACGCAGAGACACGGAGAAGACAAGAATGTATCGTGTCCGGTATTACGGTGTGGCTCGCGCCACATCCAGCGCGTTTCTTACCGCTAGCAACTCCTTCAAGACTTCGCGCAGCTTGGTGGACTCCAGCGCATTGGCTCCGTCGGACTTCGCCACTTTTGGATTGTCGTGCACTTCCATGAAAACACCGTCTACGCCAGCGGCGACTGCCGCACGCGCCAGTACGGGGATGAACTCGGGTTGGCCACCGCTGACCGCGGGACCGTGATCGTCGTTCTGCGCGGATGGAAGTTGAACGGAATGGGTAGCGTCGAAAACAACCGGCGCGAACTTGCGCATGATGGAGAGCGAGCGCATGTCGACGACGAGATTGTTATAGCCGAAACTGGTGCCGCGCTCGGTGAGAAAGACTTGCGTGTTGCCGGCCTCGCGGCATTTTTCCACTGCGTGCCGCATATCCCAGGGGGAAACGAATTGTCCTTTCTTGATGTTGACCGCGCGTCCGCTGAGAGCGGCCGCTACTACGAGGTCGGTTTGGCGGCAGAGGAATGCGGGGATTTGCAGCACATCGACTATTTCCGCGACTTTGGCGACATCCGCGGCTTCGTGAACGTCGGTGAGCACGGGAACCTGCAATTCATCTTTGATCTTTTTCAGGATGCGCAGGCCCTCTTTTATGCCGGGCCCGCGAAAACTGCGAATCGAGGTGCGATTGGCTTTGTCGTAGCTGGCTTTGAAGATGAACGGAAAGCCGAGCGCCCGGGTGACACCCTTGATGATCTCAGCCATGCGAATAGCATGCTCTTCACTCTCGATCACGCAGGGGCCGGCGATGAGGAAGAGATTTCCCGAGCCGATGTGGACATCGCCGACTTGGAAGGAGGAGGGCAACAATCTCACCAAGAATCATTCCACCACAGAGTCACAGAGGCACAGAGAAATGCAGATCATTCGTTTTGCTTCCTCTGGGTCTCTGAATATCTGTTCTAACCGCGAGCTACTTTTCCCGGACGGTGAAACAACTCGACCGCGGCAACTTCTTTTTCTGTGCGCCGCTTGGTGCCGTGCTCATACGCAGCCGCAATGAAGGTGCTGAATAACGGATGCGGCTCGAGGGGCTTGGACTTAAACTCGGGATGGAATTGGCATCCGATGAAATGCGGATGATCCGGCAACTCCACCATCTCGACATAAGTGCCGTCGGGCGTTGAGCCAGAAATTCGTAGGCCTGCGGCCACCATTGGTTCTTCATATTCGCGATTGAATTCGTAACGATGGCGATGGCGTTCAGAGATTTCGAGCTTGCCGTAGATTTTGTGGGCCAGCGTACCGGGTTCTATCTTGCAGGTCCACGCGCCCAAACGCATGGTGCCACCGAGTTCTTCCACGCCGCGCAACTCGCGAAGTTTGTAGATTACGCGATGCGGAGTTGCGGGATCGAACTCGCTCGAATTTGCCTCCGCCAAGCCGACCACGTTCCGGGCGAACTCCACGCAGGCGGTTTGCATGCCAAGGCAGATCCCGAAGTAGGGAACTTTGTTTTCGCGGGCGTAACGTATCGCGATCAGCATGCCCTCGATGCCGCGTTTGCCGAAACCGCCGGGAACCAGAATCCCGTCGTAACCTTCAAGCTGCGCGTCGTTGTTACTGCCCGGGTCGCCGGCTTCCAGTCCCTCGGCCTCGATCCAGTTCAGTTGCAGTTTGAGGTTGTGCGCCAGAGCGCCGTGCACCAGCGCTTCCTTCAGCGACTTGTAGGAATCTTCATACTCGACATATTTGCCGACGATCCCGATCGTGACTGTGTCTTTCGGGTTGTAAACGCGGTGCACGATGTCTTCCCACTTGGAAAGGTCGCGATCTCGGGCTTCCATGCGCAAATATTTAAGGACCAGCGTGTCCACGCCTTCATTCGCGAACACGAGGGGCACTTCGTAGACCGAAGCCACGTCCTTGGCCGTGATCACGGCTTCTTCCTTCACATTGCAGAAGAGCGCAATCTTTGACTTGAGCTCCTTGGCGAGAAAGCGGTCGGTACGGCAGAGCAGAATGTCCGGCTGAATTCCGATGCTGAGCAGTTCCTTTACGGAGTGCTGTGTGGGCTTGGTCTTCAATTCTTGCGCGGCGGCGATGAAGGGGACGAGTGTCACGTGCACGAACAAAGTGTCATCGCGACCGAGTTCCTGGCGCATCTGGCGGATCGCTTCCATGAAAGGCAGGGATTCGATATCGCCCACCGTGCCGCCGATTTCCACGATCGCCACGTCGACATCCTGAGCGACCTTCTTCATGGCGGCTTTGATTTCGTTGGTGACGTGCGGAATGACCTGCACCGTCTTGCCGAGATAATCGCCGCGACGCTCTTTGGCGATGATTTGTTCGTAGAGGCGACCGGTGGTCCAGTTATTGTCGCGAGAAAGTTTGGCGTGGGTAAAGCGCTCGTAGTGGCCGAGGTCGAGATCGGTTTCGGCGCCGTCGTCGGTCACGAACACTTCGCCGTGCTGAAAGGGCGACATCGTGCCGGGGTCGACGTTGAGATAAGGATCGAACTTCATCAGGTTGACTTTGAGCCCGCGGCTTTCCAGCAGGCAGCCAATGGAGGCCGCGGCCAATCCCTTGCCTAGAGAAGACACAACTCCGCCCGTTACAAAGATGTACTTCGCTGGCATCTCTTCCTCGCTTTAAATTGTGTTTGAAAAATGGTGCAGGTGGGGTGCACGATCAATTATGGCAGAAAAGTCTGTGGAAAGAAACGCCGGAATTTATTTGAAATCAGATTCCAGCCGCCGGCCTGCGGCAGCCGCCAATGAAGGTAGCAATCACCTGCGAGCCTCGGGTTCGCAGGCAGCCCACCACGAGTGAGTCCTTTTCTCAACGATGCTGTAATGGAAGTATTCACAGGAGTTGCCTTTTCTAGCCCCCGACCATTGCGGCAGTTGCCCGTCGATTGGACAGACATTCTTTTGGCGATGACCCTGAGAACAGGCCGCAAGGCTGAGCAGGACTAACAGTGGGAGTCCGAGGACGCAATTTTTGGCTGACATTCCGGCCTCCGAGCAATCGTACTACGACGCGCGCACTGCCGGACTGAGGCGTCGCGTTGACTATCCTGGGGATGTGGGCGAAAATGATGGAGCACTTCCCTCGATTCTCTGATTCGCCGGGCTTCGGCTTTTCTGCTTTAATCGTGGGCCTGTGGCGCAGCTGGGAGCGCGCTTCCATGGCATGGAAGAGGTCGTCGGTTCGATCCCGACCAGGTCCACCAAATCTCTCAACAACTTAGACTGGACGAGTGGTTACCCGCGACCGCGTTTGTCTCATGGTTTGTGTCATAACCCGCCGTTTTGGTGCTCACCGCGAGAGTTTCCATCGCATTGCGCTTGGCTTCCATTCGGACATGACTGTACCGCTCCAACATGCGACGGCTGACGTGTCCGGCAATCGCCATGATCGATGAATCGGAAGCGCTGCCAATCCAGACTAAAACGCGAGATCGCTAACCGTGTGTTGAATCCTGTACCATCGCGAACACCCAAGTCCAAAAATGCCAAGTCGTCACCAGTTTCATAAATCCGCAGCTGCGACAAAAATTACCATTACAATCGCAAGAAGGGTCGGACAAATCGGCAAACTGTTTCCGCTCAAGCAATGCCGTCCCCTACTTCGCGCAACGGATCAACACAAATCTTCGTTAACGCATCAACGGTCGCAAGATGCTGCCATCAGTCGCAAAGATATTCACTCTTGACAGTGCTTACGACGGGTGTAAGGTTGTCTAGTCGAACGTTTTTCCCCCCACGTTGCACGTCGCCACGGAAGTGCCCGCGCGACAAAATGACCCCGAACAAACACAACAGGAGCAGTGCCGTGAAAACCTTCATTCATAAAATGCAATCGCGAAAGTGGAACTCCTTCGTCGTGGCCGCTTGCCGACTCCAGTCACTGCACGTGTTCTTCTTTACTTTGGCCGTGCTTGGAACGGTCTGCGTTGGCAATGCGCCGCTCCGAGCCGACTCCGTCTACGACGTAACCGGAACTATCGGCCTGATGGGGAACACTGTCGCCCCCTGCGCTGGCACCTGCTCCGAAACCATCAACTTTTCGTTCCAATACGGCTACCAATACGAGGGCAACGGGTTGTACCAAGGCTACGCGCTGCCGGGCACGATCCAGGTGTCCGCGTTCGGTGACCTGGGGTCGCTGTTCGCCACCACCGGGACCTTCGGCAACCCGCAACTGGGCCCCAACCCGGGCTGCAGCGGCGGGGACGCCAACAACATGGAGTTCCTGGACCCGGCGGGGGACGAGATCGACCTGCACGCCTGCGGGGCCCAGGCGCTCACGCCCTTTGCCCCGTCGTTTAGCACTACGTCCACCCTCTACGGCTGCGCCACTGCTACCTGCACTGCCGAGTTCGTCCCGCCCTCGTGGGGCATCGTGGGCCCTCGCACGGGACTGTTCGTTGACGGGACCGCGCAGACCAGCGTGACAGCGATTCCAGAGGGCGGCGCGTTCTTGGGCTATCTTGCGATTTCGTTGGCACCAATCGGCTTGGCTATACGTCTGTCAAAGCGTAAACCTCGACAATGCCGTCTTGGGTAGAGCCAGGTCGCTGATCCCGGTAGCGCGGTTCGTCGGTTCGATCCCGACCAGGTCCACCAAGTCTCTCAAGCGGGCTCAGTTGCCCAGAAGAGCCCTTGGAGGCTATTCAAAGCGGCTACTCGCGGGGCGCCGAAACGCGCCCATGAAATCGTCCAATTCCAAGAGAGTGAACGGCTTTTTCAGAACCGGCGATGCGGTGATAAAGGCGAACTTCTGTTTGGGATTCTTCTGACGCAGGGCATCCATAAATTTGCCACCTCCGGCGCGTGAACTGCGGAGGAACTTCAAAGCGATGATAACCAGGTCATGGGGTCCGTTGTCGCAGTAAATGCGGAACGCTTCATTGCAGTTTGGCGCCAAGCCAACCTCATAACCGAGCCTGTTGAGCATAACGCCAGTAGCTTTCAGTACCGCGTCTTCCGCTTCGACCACCAGAACCTTCATCGGTTCCTCCATTGTTTCATCCTTGAATCTTAGGCAGAAAATCAAGGATGATAAAAGAGACCACTCTGGTGCTGGGAGTACGCCCGCGCCCGCCAACCTTCTGCCCACTCGCGCCAGCATCGCTGATCCTCTCATTTGACAAGGGCTAAACGCATGTCGTTACGCCGGAACGGGTATATGCGGCGCTCACTTTGTCGAACTGGTATGCCAGCCTGGATTGGTCCAGTGGCCGTGCTTCCAAACAAAGATCTCGGTTGCCCGTCCGGAGCTCGACTCCCGTTTGCCATCAACGTCCGTTTCCAAAACGAAGGTGCTCCAGACGATGGCGACATGGCCGAAGTGCTGAACTTGAGTGTGAGGAAATTCGAGCCGGACGAGTTTTCCGCCACTGGCATGGAATTCAGCGGCGCTGCGAATGACGTAGGCTTGGTCCTTCCATTCTTTCTCGCCGCCACTGATGACAATGGTTTCCGGCGGCACCAATTTCTCGATCGCTTCGGTGTCACCGGCGAACCAAGCGCGCCATACGGCTTCGCGCGTGCTGAGCAGCTGTTCATCACTTTGTCTTTGAGCAGCCAGACTCGCCGAGCTCAAGATCGTAACGACAAGAATCGCGACGGCTACAACGCTGTTGCACTCTCGCTTCATCATGATTGATCTCCTTATTTAGTTATTCAAAAATTACTCGCCCTCGTTCCGGAAGGCGCGAACCGTCAGCAAGGCGGCCGCCGCTGAGGCAGAAAAGACGGAATAGTCCATGGGAGACTTGATGCCGAAAGAAATCGCCATCGCCGTTCCGAACATCGCGAGCAGGACTGCGCTGGCCAGCGACACCCATCGAGGCCACAACCCCAATATCAGCAGGATTCCGCATGACGTTTCGGCAACGGTAGCCGCCCATGCGACGTACGGGATCGCCGCTTGTGGCAGAAAGGAATTCACTTCTGCCGCATATTGCATGAAATTTGCAAAGTGTTTCTGGTCAAACGTCCAGTCCCATAATCCGAAACGCGAAGCTACCGCGGAAAGAAACGCTGTGCCCAACGCAACGCGCGCGTAGAGAATTGCTGCTCGCTCCCAGTTGATCGCCCGCAACCGCCCGCGGATGACTGCCATTGTGTCCTCCGAGATGGCGTGAGTCTGGTTCATCTTGATGGCTCCTTCGCGCGAATGTTTTGAGGGACATTAATGCTGAGCGGCGTATCGTGATCGCAAACGAAGTAAGCGATGAACGTGGCCGATTGAGTCTGGCTGGCATTGGCGGAGACCTGGTGAAGGCTGTTCGGCGACTCATAAAACGCCTCTCCTGCTTGGTAGGTGGCTTCGCGTTCGCCCTTCACCTGCGTCCGAATCGCGCCATCCACTACATAACCGACGACCGAGCAAGGATGACTATGTTGGGGTGAAGATTCGCCAGGTCCGTAGTGCACCTCAACTACACTTGCTTTCAAGTGAGCACCATCCAGTTTCGGCAAAGAATGAGAGAGCGCGACGCGAGCTCGTTCCTTGGCTTCGACGTGCACTGTGCCGACGTACAACTGAGTCCATGCCATCGGAGTTCCGAGCCCAGCCATCAACAGAGTCATCGCAAGAACGGGCATTTTGGAAGCAGTCATCATTAGCTCCTCCAGCCCTCACCCTATTCGCATAGTGGATCAGCCACAAGATCCATCTTGCATATTTTTGGTGTACCATTATTTAAATGAAACGAGCGGCTGCTTTCGAGTTGGTTCTTCCACTGCGGGATTCAGGCGGGTCCGCCAGCCGCTGGCTGTATGAGGCTTTGCGGGGGGAGATTCTGGAAGGCCGGTTGCGTCCCGGGACCAGGCTTCCTGCCACTCGTGATCTGGCCCGACAATACGGGCTTGCGCGGGGAACGATCGTCAATGCTTTCGAGCAGTTGAAGTCCGAGGGCTACGTTGAGGGCAGCGTGGGATCGGGAACCTATGTAAACAAGGTGCTGCCCGACGAACTGCTACAGGTATCAAGGAGGGAGAGCCCGTCGCCATCCGCGCCCCATAAACCACGCCGACGTATGTCGGACTACGCAAGGCGTGTGCAGCTGTTTCCGAATTTCGAGATCCGTCCCAGTCATGCTTTCCGGGCCAACATGCCCGCCCTGGACTTGTTTCCGACGACGCTATGGGCGCAGGTAGCGGCACGACGTTTGCGGCGTGCCTCAGCCAATCTCCTTCTTGGCTGCGGTCCACTGGGATACCCGCCGCTGCGAGATGCCGTGGCCACCTACCTGAGCACTTCACGCGGAGTAAAGTGCGCTACCGATCAAGTGGTGATCGTCTCCGGAGTGCAGGAGGCAATCGACTTGGCCGCGCGACTGCTGGTGAATCCTGGGGATCGGGTGTGTATGGAAAATCCGGGCTATCCCGGGGCGGCGACTGCATTCAAAGCTGTGGGTGCGAAGGTCTCTGCCCTCCCCGTGGACGGCGAGGGGATGCGGGTGCACGAGGCAAGCATGCGCGGGGCGCGGCTGGTTTACGTGACCCCGGGGCACCAGTTTCCACTCGGGGTCACAATGAGTGTCGCCCGGCGGCTGCAACTGCTGGATTGGGCGGGGAAATCAGGGGTGCTGATCCTCGAAGACGATTACGACAGCGAATATCGATATACTGGACGTCCGGCGCCGGCGCTGCAGGGACTCGATCACCGAGGACTGGTGCTATTCACCGGAAGCTTCAGCAAGGTCCTATTTCCATCGCTGAGGGTGGGATATCTGGTTGTGCCGCCTGATTTGGTGGACTATTTCTCCGCGACTCTCTCCGTCACAAACCGGCACGCGCCGCTGCTGGAACAAGCAGTGCTTTGCGACTTCATCACCGAAGGACACTTCGGGCGCCACCTGAGACGCATGCGTGAAGTGTATGCGCAGCGATTGGCGGTCTTATTGGAGGGCGCACAGCAGAATCTGCTTGGAGCGCTGGAGATTTCAGGTGTGGAGGCCGGTTTGCAGACGGCGGGTTGGCTACACGGAGGCCTGAACGCTGAATCGGTGGCGGCCGGGGCAGCTAAGCGTGGTGTGGAAGTAATTCCGCTCTGCTGGTACCGTCAAGGCGGGGCGGGGCGCGAGGGGTTGCAGCTGGGGTTTGCCGCGGTAGAATCGCAGGAAATACGGCGCGGAGTTCGGGGACTCGCGATCGCGCTAGAGCATGAATTGAAGACACTACGTCGCAGCTGAAGCCGTGTTTACGTCTAGAAACGAGCGCACAATTCCGAGTAGTCGGCAGTCGTAAGTTGGGTCGAATGAGAACTAGAAAATTTAGCTCTTAGTCTTCAATTTATTAGCTTTTTGAGGTAGTCTTAGGCCCGTTCCAAGGAGGCCTCTATGGCACAGAACTCTCCAGTCGCAATGGTGCGGCAGGCTTCGACGGTTTCTATTTTGTGGGGTGTCTTGCTGATTGTCTTCGGTATGGTGGCGATCGCTTCCCCGTTTCTTGCCGCGGTGGCGGTAAACGTGGTCGTCGCCTGGCTGCTTATTTTGGCAGGCGTAGTCCACCTGGTACTCGCCTTTCGCGCGCATGGAGCCGGAAGCGTCCTATGGAAATTCCTAGTAGGCCTCGCGTACGTGTGCTTCGGCGGATACATAATCGTGCATCCGATCGTGGGCGTGGCGTCGCTCACTCTGGTCCTGGCATCGCTGTTCCTGGTTGAAGGCATCCTGGACATCATTCTGTTCTTCAAGATGCGCCCCATGCATGGTTCGAGTTGGGTGCTGTTTGACGGGATCATTACCCTGTTGCTCGGGCTGATGATCTACATGCAATGGCCGTCGAGTTCCGCCTGGGCGATCGGCACGCTGGTTGGCATCAGCATGATCTTCAGCGGGGTCGCGCGAGTAATGATGTCGTTGGCCGTGCGCAAGGCAACGGGGACGATATCACCATCGTCATCGTCGTTAGCGGCTTAGTTGATTCAAGCACCTAGCGGGAAATCGTCAGCGAGGCTTGGAGAGGTTTGACGCATCCAGAAAAAGTGTCCTCGCCAGAGTCCGCGTGTGCCGGAAAGGATTGAGCAAGGCGATATGGGAGGACTGATTCCACTGGGGGATGCGACGAGGCGCCCCGTACGCGTCCCCGTCGTCACCATCCTCATCATCCTCGTGAATATCGTGGTTTTTGTGCGCGAGCTGATGGGCGGCGAGGCATTCGTAACGCAGTGGTCGGCGATTCCGGCGCAAATTTTTTCCGGCCATCACTGGATCACGATTCTGACCGCGATGTTCATGCACGCCAGCTGGTCGCACATCATCGGCAACATGATCTTCTTATGGGCATTTGGGCCAGAGATCGAAGACTCGATGGGGCGATGGCGGTATCTTGTTTTCTATTTGGTTGGCGGGCTCGTGGCCATGCTGGCGCAAGTTTCAGCCAGTCCGCATTCCACTGTACCTAACCTGGGGGCGAGCGGAGCGATTGCCGCGGTTATGGGCGCGTTTCTAGTCACCTATCCTCGCGACGAAATTCGATCCATTCTGCTGATCTTTGTGTTTGTAAAGATCACGTTCATCCCGGCCGCACTTTTGATCGGATTTTGGTTTCTCACGCAACTCTTCAATGCAGGGGCGGTGGCACAAGTGCAAACCGGGGGAGTGGCTTACTTGGCGCACATCGGCGGCTTCATCTTCGGGGCAGTCACGGCGCGCCTGTTCGAAGGTCCGCGCCGGGCAGATGCCTGAATCACTTGGGGCTATGGCTTCGCTTTCATTCGCACGGTCGTTCGAGCGAAAAATGTTTGGTTGTGCTACTGCCAGTCGTGGCTTGCAAGAGGAATTGCTCGCCCAGAGTTCTGGCGAGGGAATTTAGCGCTCCTGCGAGAGTGAGACGCCAGCGTTCCGCGGATTGCTGCGCCAGTCCTTCCATTCTCTGCTCAAACGATTCCAGAGTCTCGGCGACTTGAATTTTCAGTGATTCGGAAACGGCGGCTTCGATGTCTTTCTGGATCGTCTGCAAATTTTCGCCCGCCGTATCGAGTTGCTTTTGCAGTTCCTGGACATTGCGGGTGCTCAACTCGCCCAGAACAACTTCCAGCGCGCTTTCCAGTTGGGCGCGGGCGCTGCGGACAGTATCGCTGGAAAGCTGCGACAGGCGCTTATCCAGGCCGGACTCGAGGCGGCGGGCCGATTCATCGAGTTTCGACATTCGATGATCAAGATCAGCAATCTGCTCCTGCAGGCGCGACGATTCCGCTGCCACCGTGGCTTGCACCTTTTCCAATTCGCGGCGGCGGGTATCGTGTAGCTCACCCAAGCTATACTCCATTCCCTGGAGCAGCTCGGCGCTCAGCTTTTTAACACGGTTGCCGGCGTCGATGACCTGCTGGTGAAGTTCTCCCATGCCACGATTCAGGTGCTCTCGCATACTTTGCGCGACATCGGTCGAGAGGCCCAGAGCCTTTTGCTCCACGATTTGCAGATCTTGCGTGACGCGGCGGAGAAATTCGTCATGGGTTGCGGTTGTCTTCTGGTCGATGGCAGCTTTTGCCGCTTCGAGCACTTGTTCGGACTGCTCGCGGGATTGCTTCAGGACTTGAGGCGTCAGCTCCTTCTTCAGGCGAAGCTCCAACTGCTGTTCGAGCTCGGGAGGAATTTGCGACAGAGACACTTCAAATCGGCTTCGCTTTGCGCCTTGGGCGAGCTTTTCTCTAAGGTCCGCTACCTCGGACTCGAGCGGGTGAACCAGCTCGGCAAGGATCGCCTTGAGATGCTCGTCCGATAGTTGCTTCTTGATTCGATCGAGCACGATTTTGGCAGAGGCTGTGGCCGGGTTCGGCGGAAGAATGCTCGTAGAAGAGAGCACGGGAGAGGCGCTTCCCTCGACGGTCGACGGCAATCTCATCCAATCCTTCGGGCAAGTCTGCAAGCCCCAAAAATTGTCTGGCCGGTCAAACTGCGCGCCCAGCCGCCAACTCTGCCGGTCGGACTTAATGGGCTGGCAGTAGACGACCTGCGCCGTGGTCTCGCGACCCTCCTGGCTGTGGAAGTGCACGGTCATTCCAGCTTCCAGCTTCATGGGAGCCCGCATGGCGCAACCATGGGCGCTCACGACCAGGGTTTCGCAGACCTCAGAGAAGTTGGCCTTCGGATCCAAGCTAGTAACCAGTATTGGAACAGTGATCGGAACTCTCGAGCTGCGACGTACGGCGGGGACATTTGAATTATGCATAGCCTGTGCCTCGTTGCGAGGAGTAAAGTACCGCTCGTTCCGTTAACAGGAGAGCGTCTTGTATCCACTACGTTACCGCCAAGTTCATTAAGGATGGTTAATCCGTGGTCTCGTTTGCTTGATGAGCGAAAGTGCAACTGCAATAGCGTCTTTGGTAACCCGACGAATGAAAAGTTTGGCGCGCGCGGCCCAAGACGTGAGTCTTAGTTATCTCTCATGAATCAGGCCACACCTGGACTTTCGGCTAAGTCCGCACGAAATCCCCTGGTAGATTTTTGCGAGGACGCGATGGCAATGCGCAAGTTTCGCAAATCGGCATCGTCCAGCGTGATGAAGCGGAATGGCTGTAATCCCATTCGGGCGACTGAACATGGGCTGAGTAGTTCAGCCATGCCGAGCACGGGTCCGGCGTTGGTGGAGAACATCACTTCTACGACGGCTCCGGGACTAAGCGGCTTGAGAACTCGCAGCAGGCCCCCGGTTACGGAGATGGTTTGAATTCTAGCCGAGGGGCGCTGTCCGTCTTCAAATCGAATGAATGCTTGAGGCATGCCTGGCAGTCGTACACGGAGGGCACGCCGCTTCGGTTGCGGTCGGGGGGAGGAGGTCATGCATCGCAGTATGTTACTGGGGATGTGACTCGGCGAGATTACGAAGGAACCTGTACGGATTTTAATGTTCGGCGCGGCGAAAGCCCGCTCTGCATGCCCTTTGGAGGACGGCGCCGGTTCAGCCCGCGCAGGCGTAAACCATGGTTTTGTATTTCTTGTAACCGCGTTCGGTGAGTCGAATCACTCCCCGAAGCTGTTCCTCGACCAGACCTTCATTCCTCAACTCCGATACTGCCAAACGAGAAGAAGAGGAATCAAGAGTTTGGCGGGACAAGGTGACGAATTGGTGTGGATCTTCCTCATAACTGAGGGCGAGAGTGGCCAGCAGCCCGTCGTGGATATTTTGCCAAGTCATGCATCGATGGTATGCACGCGAGCAAAACCCCGGTATGGCCCTTCGGTGCCACTTTGAGTTACGTACGTTCATTTTTCATGCGTCCGGTTGCCAGGGTCCACATGGCCTGTTGATGACGCCAGCTAGTGCAGCGCCAACCGCTGATGAGTGATCAATCAATGCAACGAAATCATGCAGCCGGAGTGCTCGGGCAGCGAGATCCACTGGGGAGGGCAGGCTTGATCGGAATCCGCGCGCCAGATCACGGCTTGCGCGCCTGCATCGGCCATCGAGCGCAGAACGGCTTGCTGCGTGGCGGGCGGCGCTGACCAGAATTGACCGGAATCGATCGACCAAACCTCTGCGACCACTGAAACCCTTGCCAGTTGCGCCCAGTAGGCGATTTGTCCGCCGCCGATGCTTGCGACCGCTGCGCCCGGAGTGAGGCCATAGTGAGGTATGGCCTCGGCGATCGCTACGTCGCGAGCGACGGATTCCTGACGGGGTGAGATCAGGTAATGAAGCACACCCGGAATCGTGCTCGCCGCAAAGACCAGCGCTCCAACCAGCATGGCGCGCCGTGCCAAGCTTTCCAATCCTGAGGGGACGCGAACCGATGCGAAGGCGGCGCCCCACAGAACCAGCGAGAAACCCAGCACGAATCGCGTAACGAAGTGGACGAGGAGATACATTCCAATTACGGCAATCACGGGCAAGATGCAGAACCAGGTTGAGGCAAAGTTGCGGAGTGATGCCTTCGGCGTGTAACACGCGAGAATCAGTAGAGGGACCAACAGCACTGCGCCTGCGCCGAGAAACTCTTCCTTGAGGGACTGAATATTAATCGCAAGCCGCCGGAGCTGAGCGCGTGGGTCAAAGACCGGATGAGCGCGTTGATCGAACCGCGCGGCGTCGTACCAGGGGGCGTAAGTGACGCCTTCGAGAGAAGGAAGACGGAAAGCACGAACCGGGCCGGGCAACGCGAGGCCGGGATAAAACGGAAGCGGTGCGCCACCACTGTTTATCCACGTTTTGGTTTCAGGTCCGTTCACGAACCAGGCATAGTTCAATTTGCCGCTGTCCCCTGCGGTGACGTGACCGAGCGACAGCGACAACTCGATCACGAATGGAGCCACCAATGCCGAAAAAACTAGAATCGCGGTAATTGGTCTGCGAAGACTTCTCGAGCGAAAACTGCGGACCAGCGTGGCCACAAGAGCGAATAACGCAAAATAACACAGAATGGCCTTCGCATAATAGCCAACCGCCAGCAACACGCCGAGTAACGCGTAGTCGATCGCGCTGTGAAGGTGATCATTGAGCTTAAAGAGGAATGCGGCGATGGCAAAAACAATGGCAGCCACGAGAACGTCAGGGCTGACGACATCGACAAACCAGGCAAAATTTACGATGAAAAGGAGATATCCAAGCGCTATCCAGGTGTGGGGAGCAGCATCGGGAATTGAGGTTTCGTCGGCGTTTGTGCGCCTGCTCCAATCTGCAAGCGCTCGCCAAAACACGCTGAACGTGTACAAGGCGGCAGAGAACACCAAGAAATTAACCGCCCGGGCCATAGCAAATTCTGTATTTACGCCGGGATGGAAAATGCCCATCGCGATCGCCAGAAGCCAGGAGTACAAGGGACCCCAATATCCATTTATCGCTATGTGCCAATTGTGATGAAGGTAGGCGCGGGCAACGTCAAGATATGCAAGGCCATCGGGTCCAATGGGCAGATTGCGGCCAATCAAGGCGCAGTAGGCCCCGATCAGCAGAATCTTCAGCTGACAGATTCTTTCAAAACCAGCTGAGCCGAATATAAAGCGGGAGGATGTTGTTTCTGACAACGCAGAACCGGACGCCATCATGACCTCGTAGACGTAGCCGCACCGCCTGTGGAATTGGCAGAGGCTTCGCAGGGGCCATTCTAACCCTCAGGGTTGTATACCAAGCTACGGGACAGTCTTGTTAGCGCCGAACCCAGGGCAGCAATGCTAGGCTGGTAAGGTGAACTGGCGGATGATCCGTGTGCGCGAAATCGCGCTTGCCTTTCTGGCTTGGGTATTTTTCCTTCCGGTGCTTCCAGCGTCAGCGGCGAACTGGACTGTGCATGCGCAGCCCGCCCGGCTGGTCAACGGGGGCCCTGTGTTGTTTCAGGTGAAATCTCCGGTTCCGCTTGAGGCGCTGAACGGGAGCTGGCTCGGGCATCAGGTTCCTTTCAGTTTCGACGCCGCCAGCAAAACCTGGTTCGCGCTGGCGGGAGTGAGCCTGGAAACCGATCCTGGAAGCTACAGGCTGGAGCTGAAGGGAGAAACGAAGGCCGGTAAATCTGCCGGCGCGCAGATCTCTTTCACGCGGAAGCTGACTGTCTTTCGCGCCAAGTATCCCAAGATTAAGGTCAGCCTCAGCGTGGAAGGCAAGTTCACCGAACCGAGTCCCGAACAGCAGAAAGAAATTCAGGAAGCGCAGGTGGTCAAGAAGGATTATCTGAACCGCGTTACACCGGAGCGGGAGTGGTCGGGATCTTTCGCCGCACCGGCCGATGCCACGATTTCCGACGTATTTGGCTCGCAGCGTATTTTCAACGGAAAGACGTCGAGTCCCCACAGGGGCCTGGATTTCCGCGTGCCGAGCGGCACGCCCGTGGCCGCTATGAATGACGGAACGGTATTGCTAGCGCGTCCGCTGTATTTCGAAGGTAACTTTGTGGTGTTGGACCACGGCCAGGGCTTGCTAACCATGTATATGCATCTTTCCGAGTTCGAAGTGAAGGAGGGAGATCACGTGAAACGTGGAGAGATCGTTGGGCTGAGCGGGGGGACGGGCCGCGCCACAGGTCCTCATCTTCACGCCGAGGTGCGATGGCAGGGAGTGTCTCTCGATCCGGCGCTGCTGATGCGATTGCGGCTGCCGTCACGGGCAGTTAGCAACTAGCAGTTGGCAATTGGTGTTTCAACCCTCACTCGCTCGAGCTAAAGCTTAATTGCTAAATTGCTTTCTCTTACGCGTTTCCGCCTGAGAGTCCGGTCAATCCCCGCGGAGAAATATCGCGCAAGGTTTCCTTCAGAACGTCTTTCAACTCCAGGTTGCGAATCAGGCGGTGCAGGTAATTGGGATGCACTCCTAGAAGCCGGGCGGCATCGGCATAGCTGCCTTGTGTCTGCTCCACGGCGTCGCGAATGAGTTGCTTTTTCAGCTCTTTCACCGCCGCATGATATTTTGCCTCGGTCATTTCCGGAGGAGGATTGCGCTCCAGCAGTGATTCGGGCAAATCTTCGGGCAGAATCATGTCGGAGGATCCCAGCACCAGCGCCCGCTCAATGGCATTTTCCAGTTCGCGAACATTGCCCGGCCAATCATAGTTGATCATGCACGACAAAGCTTCGCGGGAGATGGGACGCGGCTTTACTTTGCAGTGCTTGGCATGTTTCTGCACGAAGTGGCGGGCGAGCAGAGGGATGTCCTCGCGGCGCTCCCGCAAGGCGGGCATGGTGACCTTTAACACAGCGAGTCGGTAGTAGAGATCTTGGCGGAAGGTCTTCTCGCGCACGGCCTGATCAAGATTGCAGTTGGTAGCGGCAATGATCCGGACATCCACCTTAATGGGCTGAGTTCCTCCGACGCGCTCGAACTCACGCTCTTGCAGTACACGCAGCAACTTGACCTGCAGAACGGGGGCAAGTTCTCCAATTTCGTCGAGGAAAACCACGCCCGAATCGGCAAGTTCCAGTCTGCCTTTTTTCAAGCCCGCGGCTCCGGTGAACGCTCCGCGCTCGTGGCCGAACAAATCGCTCTCCAACAAAGTCTCGGGAATGGCGGCGCAATTGATAGCGATGAAGGGCTTATTGGCGCGAGGACTGTTGCGGTGCAACGCCCGTGCCGCGAGTTCTTTGCCGGTTCCGCTCTCCCCCTCGATCAACACGGTGGAATCGGTCGGAGCAACACGTTTAACAAACTGGTAAATCTCCTTCATGCGGAGGCCTTCGCCGACCAGGCTGCGCTCCTGACTGATCTCGACCGTGAGCCGCTCATTTTCTTTTTCCAGCCACTGCAGGCGGCGAGCATTCTCCAGCGCGACCGCCGAGATGCCTGCAATCGCCGTGACCAGTTGTAAATGTTCTTCGTGAAGCCGGTTGTCCAAACTATTGCTGTCGAGATAAATGCAGCCGATCACGCGCTGAAAGACGGTTAGAGGCACGCACAACAGGGAACGCACCTGGGAGGCCACGAGGCTCTCAACTTCTCGCAGTTCGCCGCAACTGGGAACATCGGTTCCGAGAATCGCGATTCCCTGTTCCAGCACCTGGCGCGCAACGGTGCGGCTTACCTTCACCAGAGGGGCAGGCCCGGACTGGCGCATGCGGGCGAACATGGAGTTGAATTGCTGACTCTCCCGATCGGCCAACAGGATCGCGCCGCGCCCGGCAGGCACCACTTCAAAGATCAAATCCAGCAATTGTCCCTGCAGTTCGTCCAGATCGCGAATGGCGTGTACGATGCGACTGATCTTCAGCAAGACATTCAGGTCGCGGGCGACTTTGGAAGTGGCCGGCAACTCGTGTAGAAGCCGGTCTGGTTGGAGGTAGAGGACGTCTTTGGGGTGGATGATCGTGGTTTCGGCGGTGCGCTGGGACTCTTCGAATTCGACCCGGCCTGGCCCCGGGGTCAGATCTTCATCTTCGAGCAGGAACAGGAATGAAGAATCTCCGGTGGTGATCTCGTCACCGTGTTTCAGGCAGTATTCCTGGACCGCGTTGCCGTTTACCTGAGTCCCGTTGCGGCTACCCAGATCGCGCACCAGGAACTTTCCCTCTTGCACACGCAGCATACAGTGTTTGCGCGAGACGGACGGATCGATGACCGCAACCGTGTTAGACGCCTCGCGCCCTATGGTAATTTCAGCGTCGGGCAGAGGGATGGTCGAGTCCTTCAGCGGGCCGGAAAGCACTACGAGTCTTGGGCGCAAGGCTGGGTACCCCGGTGCCCTTCTTATCACACTTCAGTCGCAGATTTGCTCCTCGACGGAAACTATTCCAATATCCGAACAGATAGGGTCGCTATCCGATTGGATAGTAGGCGCGATTGTGGAAAACCGGGTGGCGTTCGTTTTGCATTAGCTTGCCGTAGTCTAAGTCATTGACTGTAAGACAGTTGAAGGTCGCTCCAAGTATGGAAGGATGCCGGCGGTGACTGGCACCTGGCATGCACTATGCCAAGTGCGCCACTGCTCGGCAAAAAGCGACGGGGGAAGCGCTTTTGAGATCTGTTCTGCTGAGTTGCGCAATCAGGGATTCCGAAGGGCCCCCTCATCGGATCCCTGATTTTTTTGGAGTATCGGCTAACTAGAGCCCGAAGAGCTAACTGGCGACGGCTTCGCTGCCAGCGGAGATTGTCGCGGACAAAACGGTTGCCCCATCGCGATAAGTTACGCTGTTGCCTGAGATGGCGGGCACACGATCTCCCGGCACAAGAATTCCCACCAGGTTCAGCGGATCGGCTGCGGACAATGTGATTGTTCCCTGGACGGAGTCGAGCTTGCGCATCGCGCGCACCGACTCCACCGCGACCGGCAAGGCGAACTGCTCACCCAGGAATCCATCCACAAAGCGGCCTCCGCGAATCTCGCCGCGGTCCTCGAGGCGGCGGAAGGCCATCAATAGTTCGCGCCACGGAGGGAGGTTGGCCTCGCGTGCGAGCACATCGCGAATCACGATGCCGTAACGCCGCAAGAGCATCCAGCAGGCGGCTTCGACGGCTCGAGGCCTTTCGACCACTTCATCGGTGTGGAGGAGAGCCCAGCGTCCGGCATTGTGGCGGGGGCGCGTCATGCGACCAGTTCCCTGCCCAGCTCGCCGCTTGGGATCAATCAGCGATCGCAGGTTATCGAAACCATCGGCGGTCACGAGACCAGCAGCTACCAGCTCCCAAAGTGCGGTCTCGATCTCGGCTTTCAGTTTCTCAGTGCCGCGGACGATATCGGCGAAGAATGAAGCGCCGCGCTGGCGCAGAAAATTGAGAACCAACTGGGCGCCATGGCTCAGGCCGTTGTTGCCGGACTGGTCTTCTGCTTGACGCTCCGCGCCCGGATGGCGAGGCGTCATCCAGTCAGCATCTTCGCGTATGAAAAATGTGATGGGCGCAACACTGGTCGGAATCACACGACGCTGGCGAGGAGTGGGGCCGGATTCGGAGCCGGTGGCGCGGGTCACATTGGAATAATCGAGCGTTGCCGGGTGGGGCGACAATCTTCCCCAGCCCACGGCACCAGTGAGACAGAGCTGGTCGAGCCATTTCGGATCGTAATCGATAATGCGGCGAGCCAAGACTTGCCGCTCCCAGGCATTCGCCGGAATTTCGAATCCCTGCAGTTGCCGCAGAACTTCGAGCGTTCCTCGTTCGCCCGAGACCTGAGTGCCTGGGGCCAGGTGCTGCCACTGCAGCAGCCACTGCATGAATTGAGCCGCGGTCACCGGCTCGATCTGCTTGCGCAAGGTTGCGACGGTCAAGCGGTGGATGCGGGCGAGCAACCGGCGCTCGCACCATTCGATCTCGGGGTCTTGTGTGGAAACGGCCTTGCCACTGAAGTTTCCACGCAGGACAGTACCGCTGGCTTCCATCCGAAGTAGAGCACCGGAGACGTCGGAGGCGGCGATGCCCAAAGTATCGCCGAGTTGCGTGGCAGTGGTCGGGCCTAGATGTGACATCCAGCCTGTAACCAGCGTTAACAAAGCATCGTCGCGGGTGGGCGCGGTTGGTTCGACGTCGGCTAGCTGCGTCTCAAAGCGGACTTCGGGGAACAAAACTGAAAAAGTCTTGCCGCGCTCTGCGGCCACCCAATAACGTCGGCCGTCGAGCAACGCAGCCCCTGCGCGCCCTTCATTCACTAGTTTCTCGAAATAAGCGAGCCAGTCGGCGAGTCGAGCTTCGCTCGAACGGACAGCCGAGGGTGGCTGTCCCCATATAGCCTGATCTGGCAGCGCCACCAGGGTGTGCAGAACATCGTGCAATTCATCGGCATCGCGCACATCCGGCCATGCTTCTTCGCGCACCTGCTGAATCGCCGCCGGATCAAGTCCACCGACTTCTTCCAGAACCGACTCCGGGAGCATCCGCCGCATCTGCACGGCGCGAGCCCGTCGCTCTTCCAGCGGAGCGTCGTCCAGATAGGCATAGGGATTCGCATTCAGAATCTCGTGGGAGAACTGCGATGGAACTGGAGTGTCGACGGCGATGCAGCGAATTCGTCCATCGGCGAGACCGGTCAATAAAGCTTTCAGCCCTTCGATGTCCATCGCTTCGGTGAGCACGTCTTTCATCACTTCGCCCACCAGCGGATGATCCGGGATCTTGCGCTCACCTTCGATGTTCTCGAAGCACGCGGCCGCATCGGGAAAAACCGATGCCAGCAGATCATCGGAGCGCATGCGCTGAATCTGAGGTGGAACCTTCTTTCCGTTTTGAAAGCGCAATAGAGCAAGCGCGCGGTTCGCATCCCAGCGCCAGCGTGTGGCGAAGATGGGAGAATCGAGCGCGGCTTGTTCGAGAATCGGCTGGACCGTTGCGGCTTGCAGGAAATTAAAAACGTCTGCGAGCGGGAAGCTGTGCTGCTCGGCCAGGGCGATGTTCAATCCGTTATCGGTGGCGGCAGCCTGCAACTCAAAATTGAACCCGACGCAGAAGCGCTTGCGCAGAGCCAGCCCCCAAGCCTTGTTGATGCGTCCGCCGAACGGTGCATGGATGACCAACTGCATGCCGCCGCCCTCGTCGAAGAAGCGCTCGGCAATTACCGTGTCTTGCGTTGGGACAGCGCCGAGGACCGCGCGGCCTTGCAAAACATATTCAATCGACTGCTCGGCACCGGAATCATCGAGGCCACATTCGTCTTTCAGCCAACTCACCGCCGCAGCTACATCGGGCTGAGTCGCTGAAAAACCTGCCGGCGAGGTACGCGGCAGCATCTCGCTGATCGTCTGGCGCAGTGTTCCGACGTGCTCGGAAAGTTCTTCGGTTCGGGCGGGAGCTTCGCCTCGCCAGAAAGGCACGCTGGGCGGCGCGCCGTGCGCATCCTGCACCAAAACGCGACCGGCGTTGGTTTCGATGCGGCGAATCATCCACGACGTGTTGCCCAGCAGCATGATGTCGCCGCGATTACTTTCCACGGCGAAATCTTCGTCCACCGTGCCCACGACCAAACCATCGGGCTCGGCCACGACTGCGTAAAGCGAATTGTCTGGGATGGCTCCGCCGCTGGTGATGGCCGCCAGCCGCGCACCGCGACGGGCTCGAAGTTTTCCATTCACTCGATCCCGATGCAGATAGGCACCATACCTGCCGCGGCGCGCCGCAATTCCTTCGGCCAGCATTTCCAGAATCGAATCGAAAGTCGCGCGCGACAGATTGCGATACGGATAGGCTCGCCGCACCAGGGCGAACATTTCGTCTTCGCTCCACTCTTCGGCGGAACAGGCCGCTACGATTTGTTGCGCCAGGACGTCCAGCGGAGACTCCGGAATCTCGAGACGATCCAGGTCACCTTGTCGAATCGCGCGCACCAAAGCGGCACACTCCAGCAGATCGTCGCGAGTGGTGGCAAAAAGACGTCCCTTGGGAACGGCACCGCGCCAGTGTCCGGAACGGCCCACGCGCTGCAAGGTCACGGCAATCGCGCGCGGCGAATTGATCTGCACCACCAGATCCACCGTGCCCACGTCGATTCCCAACTCAAGGGATGCGGTGGCCACCAGTACCCTGATTTGACCTTCTTTCAGTTTCTTCTCCGCCGCCAGGCGCAGCTTACGTGAGAGGCTGCCGTGGTGCGCCGCCACATTTTCATCGCCGAGGCGCTCGCCGAGATGATGCGCTACGCGCTCCGCCATGCGGCGGGTGTTTACAAACACGAGGGTGGAACGGTGCTGCTCGACCAGCGCCACCAGACGGTTGTAAACCTCGTCCCACATTTCGTTCGAAGCCACCGGCCCTAGTGGCATGAGCGGAACTTCCACGGCCATGTCGAGTTTGCGTCGGTGCCCTATGTTGACGATCACCGGATCCGGACGAGCACCTGTCAAAAAGTGGGCGACCTGCTCGATCGGCTTCTGCGTGGCAGAGAGCCCGATGCGCACCGGCGGTTTGTATGTCAGTGCTTCAAGCCTTTCCAAGGACAGGGTCAAGTGCGCGCCGCGCTTGTCGTCGGCGACGGCGTGGATTTCGTCGACGATGACGGTCTCGACATCGCGTAGAATCGCACGGCTCTTGTCCGCAGTGAGCAGGATGTAGAGGGACTCGGGCGTAGTCACCAGAATGTGCGGCGGGCGCTTCAGCATGGCGCGGCGCTCGGGCATGAGAGTGTCGCCGGTGCGGACGGCGGTACGAATCTCCGGCATGAGCAGGCCGCGCTCACCCGCCATGGCAAGAATTTCGCCAAGAGGTACTTCGAGATTTTTCTGGATATCGTTGCCGAGAGCTTTCAGCGGAGAGACGTAGAGAACTTCGGTTCGATCCGCCAGATCGCCCGCGAGAGCCTTGCGGACCAGGCGGTCAATGCAGGCAAGGAACGCAGCCAGGGTTTTGCCCGAGCCGGTGGGCGCGGAAATTAGCGTGGTGCGCCCGGCAAGAATGTGCGGCCAGCCTTGCTCTTGGGGCTCGGTTGGGGTCCCGAAGCGCTGGACAAACCACTCCGCTACCAGTGGATGGGCCCAGGCAAGCGAGGCGGGAAGGGACTGCATCTGGATATTGTAGCCGGAAGATGAAGTTTCGTAAATTGTTCGCTTTATGATCTTACGAGTGGAGCTCTGGGATGTAGTGCCGTATAGGCAGAAAAAAACCCACCGGATGCTTGCTTGGGGCGTGCTCGGGTCAGCATCCGATGGGCTACCGTTTCTCCTTACTCACCCTGTTGTTTTCAGGAGTATGTGAGTTGATTAAACTCCAGAAGTCCAAGAAGTAACGTCTAATTTTGTAAAGCTTTGTAACTTTCGGGTCACAGACACGAAGTCAATCCGGGAAATACCGTAGAGGCTCATCGGGGATTCGCGTAGACCGGATCGAATTCGACTCTTTTGAGCGAAGAAAAGCCGAGCTGATCACCGAGCTAGTTCGAAATCACGGGCGTGTTGGACGCCATGAGTTCTACAAAGCGAGGATTTTTCCGCAGTTGCGCGAACTCTACATCCTTGTACACATTTTTTAAATCTTTGTAGCCGGCCTCCATGGCCTTCCTCAGATACTCGAGAGATTGATCCGATAAGCCCATCTTGGCGTACAACTTTGCCACCGTGTAGTCATAGCGCGCGCGATCCTCGGGACTGGGCAATTGCGCCTGGACGCCCATGCGCGAGGTGCGATCAAAGACATCAGGATCCAGTTCCAAGGCATGCTGGTAAGCGCTCACAGCGGCATCGAACGAACGCTTGGAGAAGTAGGCCGCGCCGAGATTATTATAGAACGAAGCCGAGCTGTCGTCGACGGCGATAGCCTTCTGATATTGTTTGACCGCCGCTCCGTATTTTTTCGTCTCGTAGTAAATCACGCCCAGATTATTGTAGGCATCGGCGAAGTGGCGATCCGCCCGGACGGCTTGCTCGAAAGACTTCCGCGCCTCCTTGAAGCGCTGCATCAAAAGTTCGGTGATGCCGATCTTGTTGAACAATCGCGCATCATTCGGCTTCTTGCTCAATGCTGCGTGGTAATAGTCAAGCGCATCCAGATAGAGCTTTTCCGAACGCAAGCGGTCCGCCTGCTGTTCAAGATCGGCCGGGGCAGCGTCGGCCGCCGGAGGGTCAGTCGCACGCATCAGCGGCGGCGAAATCTGCACTTGTTCTGAATGTGAAATTTGTGCGAGTGCAGCAGTGGAGGAAATCAGAAGAATAAGCAGGCACGTCTTCCGGCAGGACATACACACCCCCCCAAAAGCGACCGATCCTAACGGGCCCATTCTGCCACAGTTTTCGGCTACCGGCGAAGAATTTGTTGATGGATGCCGGCGTCAGTGCGGCGGGGTTTGGGCACTATCCGGAGGTTTAGACGGCTGCGCAGAGGATTTGTCATCCTTGAAAATACCGGCTAATTTTCCGAAAAAGCCCTTCTTTTTCTTGGAATCCTGGTCTTCCTGTCCATTGGCAGCCTGGGCAGGAGGCGGGGGCGGCAGGGCCTTCTCTCCTCCTCCGCCAAAGATGCGGGAGAACAGTCCCGCTACTCCGGTCTGCTGGTCGCAGGTTTCCCGGGGCTCGGTTCCGGCCACAAAGGCAGCCACGTAATCGTCGGGACAGGTGGGTGTCGCAAGGCGGTTTGTAGCCTTATCCAGTTGCACGTCGACCACGCCGGTAGGCTGGGAGAATTCCTTCATGTCGCTGTATTGCGGCAGCAAGGAGGCTTTTTTCATGAACTCCGTCCAGATGGGGGCGGCGGTCTGGGCGCCGCTCAAGCGCAGATCGCTGTAATCGTCATAACCCACCCAAACGATGCATAGGAGATTGGACGTGTATCCGGCGAACCAGCCGTCGTGCGAGCTGCCGGTTTTCCCGGCGGCCGGAAGAGTGAAGCCGCGCAGGCGGACTGCCGTGTAGCCGAGTCCATTGTTGATCACACCTTCCATCATGTTGGTCATGATGTAGGCAATGCGGGGATCGAGCACCTGGCGCTCGTCGGTTTTGAAGTTCGCGATCACGTCGCCTTTGGCATTGCGCACCGAGTTGACCAGCAACGGCGAGAGCCGCTCGCCGTTGTTGGAAAAGGACGTGTAAGCCCCGGCCATATCCATGGGCGTCGCGTCGTAGGAACCAAGGGCCATCGCGGGAGTCGGCTTCACCGATGCGATTCCCGCCGACCTCGCCAGGTCCGCCACCTTGTCGTAGCCAACTTCTTCGGCGACTTTGACCGTGGCATTATTCAGCGACATGGCGAGCGCGTAACGCAGCGTCACGTCGCCGTGATACTCCTCTTTGTAATTGCGCGGTTCGTAGATTTGATCGCCATAGGTGAAGCTGGAAGGCGCGTCCGTGACCGTCGAGGCCGGGGTGATCACCGTCTGCGAGCCATCGAGGGCCGTATTCATCGCAGCGGCATAAACGAAAGGTTTGAAAATGGAACCGGTGGGCCGTTTCGATATGGCGTGATTCAACTGACTGAAACCGTAGTCTCGCCCACCCACTAAAGCGAGCACCTCTCCCGTGTGCGGATCAAGCACGACTAGTGCGACTTGTGCCTGCGGGCCGGGCGTGACGTGCGTCTCCATCTTCTTGCCCACCTTCACCCGCTTGGTGCGCATCTTGGTGACTTGCTCGTCCACCAGCTTGATTCCGGACTCAACCGCTTGTGCGGCCGCCTTCTGCAAGTCAGGATCGAGCGTGGTGTAGATGCGGTAAGACTGATCGTTCAAATCATGCTCGCTGATTTTATTGATCAAATTGTCCCGCACCATGTCGACGAAATACGGCGCGTCACTGGCCTCCACATTGGGTGGGGCCAGTTTCAGGGGCGCGGCCTTGGCCTTCTCTGCCTGTTCACGAGTGATGGCGTGAGTGTCGACCATCGCATCCAGCACCAGGTTGCGGCGCTCGAGAGCGCGGTCGGGATGGCGGTAAGGCGACAACCGGCTGGGCCCCTGGATGATTCCCGCCAGGAGCGCGGCTTCCGGAAGAGTGATGTCTTTCAAATCCTTGTTGAAATAGGCGCGCGACGCCTCGGCGAATCCGCTGATGGCGAATGAGCCGCGCTGCCCAAGATTCACCCAGTTGCTGTAGAACTCGAAAATCTGCTGCTTGCTGAACTTTTGTTCCAGCTGTTCGGCGATCAGCATTTCTGTGAGCTTTCGGCGGACCGTTTTCTCCGGCGTCAGAAAGAAGCCGCGCGAAAGCTGCATGGTGATGGTTGAACCACCCTGCTCGTGGCGTTGGCGCAACAGATCGATCCAGCCTGCCTCAAACATGCGGATAAAGTTCACGCCGCCATGTTCGAAGAAACGCCGGTCTTCGATGGCCAGGACCGCATCCACCATCACTTTGGGGATATCGTTATATTTCACGATCTGGCGTTTGGAGCGCTGCCCGGAATCGAATAACGCAGTGACCAGCTGAGGTTCCAGTTCATAGGCGGAAAGCTCGTTACCCTTGCTGGTGATGCGCTCGACTTGTCCATCCTGAATCGCGATGTGCGCTTCTTCCGGACTGTGATAGGACTCCGGACCGGGAGTGATCTCGATGCCGCCACTCACCAGCCGGAAGGTGCCGAGCTGTGACTGGCCCTCTTTGTCAGAGTATCCAGCGCGCTCGAGCGCAGCGGCAATTTCTCTGGCGTTGGCCTTGTCGCCGTCGTGGATGGTTCTGGGGATGGCGTAGATCTTGGCGGAATTACTGAAGACCGGCGTTCGAAAGCGCTGCGTGATAATGCGATCGTACTTGATGTAGAAATAGCAGAAGGACGCACTCAGGACCACCGCTGCTACCAGAAATATAATGAGCGCGGCTCGGAGCACTGGATCGCGAGGCAAACCACCGCGGGCTTGCCGGCTTTGGTTTTCGCTTTTCGGGATCTTTATCTTGATGGCCACTTTTTGACTCAAACGCCCGCCGAGAAAAACCCTACTAGTCAGACGAAGGCCCGCAAGGAAAAGGTTTAACAGCGGACGTTCCCCTTTGTGGTTCCCTGTCCGCAGTCCCTTTCGACACCCAGCCTGACGATGATTAGTTCCATTGTACCGCCGCGAACGGAAACAAAAAGAGACCCGCAGTTCATGCGAGTCTCCAATTCGTCAACCGGCTCGAATCTTTCCCTCCCTAAAGAGTTGCCGCTTCGGTGTTGCGGTTCAACCTCAACTCATTGCGGATCGGTCACCGCGAAATACCCACCGGTCGCGAGCGGCAAGGTAGAGGCCGATTCAGTCAATGCTCCAGTGCCCGAAGCAACGTTGAGGACGCCCAACTCAGGAGCAACAGCACCCAGATTGCTGTAAACGAACAAGTAGTCGCCACTTTGATCGAACTGCCCCCAGGGTGCGTTCGTGACCCCTGAGAAGGGCGAGCCTGTGGCAACCGATAAGACACCGGTGGTAGTGTTTAGCGCGTAGCCCTCGATCGGGTTATACACGCCCGAACCCAGGCTGAACGAGTAGACAAAACTTCCGTTGTTTTTGTTGGGCTGAACGGCAATGTTGGCGGGCGAGTTCCCCGAACTGGTGGGGAAGGGTGAACCAGAAACTTGCGATAGCGTTCCCGCATTCGTCCCGCTTTGCTGAATGCTGAAGACATAGATATTCGGGTCGGCGACGCCCGTGATGGCCAGCGAGTTGCCACTGATGCCGATCATGTACTGACCCGTGGGTTCGCCTTGCAGCTCCCACATGTTGTACGGAAGCTGTGGCGCCACCAGCGTGAGCGCGCCAGTGGTCTGATTGATCGAGTAGGCGGCAACGTGCCCCCCGTCGCCTTCGATTCCTGAAGTGACGTAGAGGTATTTTCCCAGACCATCGATGGCAAGGTTCCAAGGCTGAACCGCGCCTATGGTGGAGACCGTGGGGCCGGCGGTAAGAGCGCCTCCCGTGCCAATCAGATAGGTCAGGACCTCCCCGTTGCCGGCGTCGGCAACGAACAGAAAGGTTGCAGCCGGATTGACCAGGACGCCAGTCAGGTTGGTTCCGTTACCATTTACGACCATTCCGCCGAGCGAGGCGAAAGTGTAAGGGCTGCCCGTCACGCCGGTGAGAGCGCCGGTAGTGGCATCGATTGACCAGGCGTAGAGAAATTGGCTTTCTGGGAATATGCCATAGAGATAACGGTTTTGCGCGATGACCAACTCCGAACTGGGATCGCTAGTGGGCACGGTGGGTGCCGTGAAACCGCTAATGTTGGCCAGCGTCGAATTGGTGCTGGTGAAGGCGATGCCATTGACTGTGCCGGTCTGCACGATGTTGTAGGCGAAAGCCGTAGGCGAGCTGCCTCCGCCCCCACCTCCGCCGCCGCCACCGCCACCGAAACCGCCTGAGCCGTTTCCGCCGCTCCCGCCCGAGCAGGGCGAAGCACTGAAGCCACCGCACGAGTACCCATTGCAATTGACCAGAGACATCATTGCCAGCACCACCAACAGACCGAGTAGCGCTCGCGTTGTTATCTTGATGAGTGTGTCCACAGTGGCCTCCACTGTTTGCGAACATTTCCGGAAATGACTCGCGAACGTGAACCGATGCTCCGAGCACGTTCGCGCGCGGCGTTGCCTAACAAGAGTTTGATTCACCTCGAGGGCGGGACAAAACTCTTATTTCCAATCGAGATAGTAGGTGGAAGGTAACGTGGTGGCAACGTTACGAATGTCACTGGCCCTTGAGCAATATAAGGTAGACATTTCGGAACTGGCTAATCTCACCATTTAGCAGTTGAATGAATGTGAGAGCTCGGCTGGCGCCGAACACTTTCCCCGATACCGTTGGGCTATGGTTGCTCCATCGCGCGATTCATCGAGCAATAAGCTGCTCAATTATTCTCGTGTGACCATCGGACGTGACCAATCGATTGCATAGTAACCACACATTTCTCTTGCCTCCATTATTAGAAGCTGACAACATTCGAATTGGAAAGTGGTGGAAAGTTCAGGGAGGATTCTTCCAGTGAAACGAACAACTATTCTGGCCGCATTGCTCGTCGCCGTGTCGCTCATGTCCACGGGATGTGGCACTTCGGATTACGTGCAGTCGATCGAGCTCACGGCTACAACCTCGTCGGTGGGAGGAGGTGTGTACAACCTCGAGGGCTGGGGCGGGACGCTTCAGCTTCAGGTGAACGCGGTCTACCATAGTGGAAAAACCATCCCCGTTAGCAACGATGTCACGTACGCGGTTACGCCGGACGGCACTGATGACGTTGGGAACGCACTGCAGGCTCCTCCCAAAACAGCTACTATCAACACCACCGGCATGATGACGGCTGTGGACCCCACAGCTTGCACTTGGACGGACCTAACTCCAAGCTCCAGTACGCCGAGCTGGGCTCTCTCGGGATCCTACCAAGTTATCGCGACCTACCGCGGTATGAACTCTCAGCCAGTCTTTGTCGCTGTGGCATCGGCTGCCAGCAGTACCAATCCCAAAGGTCAGTGCGGCCCATCGTCGTCGTCCTAAGTCCGGTGGGCGTCTGCTCCCCCTGCAGACCACGCCGAGCCGAGGATGCGCACTCGCACCAGATAATTCACGGAAGCGAGGAATCTCTTTTCCATCCTGTCCTGTGTAACGGTTACTTCAAGCTACTTAGAATCGACAGATCCTCTGGTGATACGTCCTAAGTAGGAGTTCGGCACCTCTTGGTCCGTCGGCTTTGAACCACTGCCTCATAACACTTCCCCTTGCTGCTCGACCTAGCGAGTCAACTTAACCGCACATCGAAGAGGTTCCCACCAACCTACACACTGGACTCTATCTTGCGCTGCTTGCGAAGACGTGCGATGGATAGCTGGCAATGTTCAAAGCTCCGCAAATCAATCAGGAGACCCCGGGCAATAAGGATTAGACACGGGTGGCTCGTATACACGCCGGAAGTCCGTCAGAAGAAATTGTCTGTGTTTGACAGCAGGAGCGGCGGGTTTCTAGAAGCCTTTAGTTCCGCTATCGGGATTGAAGTGCATATCGAAGGGATAGCCCGGCAGGTTGATGGTAACCGAATAGTTTGCTGCTACATAGACGGCGGAAAGTCCGGGGGTACTAATGCGCTGGACCGTGATTTGCTTCGGTTCGATGGGCAGGTCATGCTCCTTGGCCTTGCGCACCACGTCGTTGCGGATATCCTCGTCCGTCTTCTGCAGATTGGCGCCGTCCATCAAGGCGATGGTCTTCAAGTCGTCGGCGAAACTATAGTTTGCCAGCATGGGCGGAGCTATCTGGAACAGACCTACAACTACCGCCGCGATAACCAGAAACCCAAGACAGGCTTTTACGATTCCCATAATCTGCGTTTGCGCCGCAAAGCCACGGCGCAAACATCAGGCCGAGCCTCGCAACACCCCTTGAAAATATTGCACTAACGCCGAAATCGTAACATCGCGTACCTCATGAGTCGAGCGTAGAACGACTTCGACAGTACCTTCGGTAACCTTCTTCCCGACCGTAATTCTAAAGGGGATGCCGACTAAGTCCGCGTCTTTGAACTTGACTCCCGGGCGCTCATCACGGTCGTCCAGGATCACATCAAAGCCGGCGGCTTCCAGCGTGGTTGCGATGTCCACTGCCCCGTCGAGGACATTCCCGTCCTTCACATTGACGGGTGTGACCACGATTTCAAAGGGCGCGATCGAGGGCGGCAACCAGAATCCATTTTCGTCATTCCCTTGCTCCACTGCCGCGGTGAGAATGCGCTCGATGCCGATACCGTAGCTACCCATGATTGGCGTAACTTCCTTGCCATTCTTGTCGAGCACGCGCGCGCCCATCAGGTCTGTGTAGCGGTAACCCAGTTTGAAGATGTGGCCGATCTCGACCGCGGTATCAATGCGCAAGGGCTTGCCGCAATTTGGACAGGCTTCGCCCGCCGTGACTGCGCGCAAGTCCACGTACGAGGTGGGGAGGAAGTCCTTCCCCGGCGTAAGGTTCTTGACGTGGTAGTTTTCTTTGTTCGCGCCTCCAATGAGATTCGTGCGCCCTTCAAGGGCTTTGTCGACGAGAAGCACTGGGCGGTCACCGTCCGCCGTCAAATCCTTGGCCCACTCAATGCCCAATGGCCCCAAGTATCCCGCGGGAGATCGGAACAAGGCCTTGATCTCGCTCTCTTCCATGGGCCGAGTGGCAATCGGCACGGTTGCGTTGATCTTGGCTTCGTTCAACTGATGATCGCCCCGCATCAGCACCACGATCGCCCGCGCCCTGGTCTTGCCCGTCTTTTTATCTTTTTCTTCCGCCATCAACGCCAGGGTCTTGATCTTGTTTTTCGGCGAAACACCAAGAAACCGCGCCACATCTTCGATCGTCTTCTGGCCCGGCGTGTGCACCTCGAGCGGCTTGCCGTCGCCCTCGGGCGCGAGATCGGGAACTGCGTGGAGTTTCGACGTGGCCTTCTCCATGTTCGCGGCGTAGTCGCAGCCATCGCAGCTCACGATCTGATCTTCTCCCGCCGGTGTGCGAACCATGAACTCGTGCGATTCCTTGCCGCCCATCGCCCCGGAATCCGCCTCGACTACCATGTATTTCAATCCGCAGCGGTCAAAGATTCGGCAGTACGTGTCGTAATGTTTCTTGTAGGAAACATCCAGGGCGGCGGCATCGATATCGAAAGAATACGCATCCTTCATCATGAACTGCCGCACCCGCAGCAGCCCGGATTTCGGGCGAGGCTCGTCGCGGAACTTCGGCGCGATCTGGTACCAGATTTGCGGCAACTGCTTGTAGCTGCGCAGTTCCTTACGCGCGATATCGGTCATCACTTCTTCTTCGGTCATACCCAGCGCCAGGTCCGCGCCCTTGCGGTCTTTCAGCCGAAACAGGTTGTCGCCCATCAAATCCCAGCGACCGCTGGCTTCCCAGATCTCGCGGGGATGCAGCGCCGGCAGAAAAAATTCCTGCCCGATCTTGTCCATCTCCTGCCGCACGATGGCCATGATCTTGTTGAACGAGCGGTTGCCCAGAAAAAGATACGAGTAAATGCCCGCCGCCAATTGCCGAATGTAGCCAGCCCGCACCAGAAACTTGTGGCTGGCGACTTCGGCGTCCGCTGGCGCCTCGCGCAGTGTGGGAATAAACGACGCTGACCATCTATGCATATAGTTTGAGTACCGTGTACCGAGTTGCGAGTGCCGAGTGAAGGGTACTCGCTGATCTTCGAGGGAATTGGTTATTGTAACAGTGGGATTGTCGGAGCTTTTCAAATCTGACATCAGCAGGTGGTCGGGCTTCGCCCGCCGGACAGCCGAGGGCGGCTGTCCCCACATGAGCGGCACGGCTATCCCGCCAACTGCCGCAGAATTTCTTTCCCCAGCTTTTGTGCTTCGCCGAAAAATTTCTGGTACTCCACAAACTGGCGGTTCAGCTCCAAAGCTTTGTCAGCCGATGGGTGCTTGCGCAGAATCATGTCGCGCACGTGCACCGGATTCGGCAGGGTCGCGTCTTCGGTCAATTCTTCCAGCGCGGTCGTGGGATCGTAGTGATACATATCATCTCCTCATCGAAGGATCGGGTTATCGGGCGATTGACTCAGAATGTCGCAATCACCCGATCGGCGATCACACTAATTCGGTGCTCCACAGGTCATGCAGGTGGACAATGCCCTCAAGCCGCATGTCGCCGTCTACTACCATCAGTGAAGTAATCTTCTTGTCTTCCATCAGAGCCAAGGCCGTTGCGGCAAATTCCCCGGGTGCAATTGTTCGCGGATTTTTCGTCATGGCTTCGGACGCTGTCAGATCGAGCACATCTTTTCCGCGCCGCTCGAGAAGCCGCCGCAAATCTCCGTCGCTGATCACGCCCACCAATTTTTCGCCCTCCACCACCGCTGTCACGCCCAGCTTCTTGCGGGACATTTCATAGATTACATCCGGCATTTTGGTCTGCGGTGTGACGCAGGGCAGCGCGTCTCCCGAGTGCATCAGCGATTCCACCCTTGCCAACCGCTTGCCGAGCTTCCCGCCCGGATGCAGGTTGGCGAAATCTTCCTCCTTGAACCCGCGTTTCTCGCTGAGCGTAACTGCGAGGGCATCGCCCAGGGCCAGCATCGTCGTCGTGGAGGCGGTAGGAGCGAGTCCGAGCGAGCACGCCTCCTCCGCTATTGAGCAATCGAGAGCCACATCCGCAGCAGCGGCCAAGGTCGAGATCGCGTCGCCTGTCATCGCAATCAGCGGCACCCGCAGCCGTTTGATTGTCGCCAGGAGCGCTAATATCTCCTCCGTCTCGCCGGAGGCGGAAAGCGCCAGCACGACGTCTCCGCGCACCACCATTCCCAAATCACCGTGCAGCGCTTCCACCGGATGGAGGTATAACGCTGGAGTGCCTGTGGAGCTGAGAGTGGCGGCGATCTTGCGCGCGATCAATCCGCTCTTGCCCATCCCGGTCACGACCACGCGTCCGGCGCAGCAAAACATTAACTCCACCGCTTTCTGAAAGGCCGGCGCCATCGGGCCGCTAATCCTGTCGGCCAGAGAACGCAACGCCTCCGCCTCAATGCGCACCACGTTTTCACCAATATTTTTCATGGATTCAGACTGGATCAGGATTGAAGCTAAGGATGTTAGCACGCAGGCGCTTGCCGCATCCGCGCTAAGTCGCGGGGAGCTGCCTGCAACGTGCCACCATCCAGCGCCAACCGTTCCTTCCACGAAAGTAACCTACCTCGTCCCTCGATCCTTCGCTACCCTGCTGCCAGCGCCATGGATCATTCTTTCGCATATCTGTCGCAAGGCGAACTTCACGTGAAGCTGGGCGAGGGGCCAGTCCGGCCAGTCGAAAGCCGCTTCGGCCAGTCTTTGCGCGACCGCGCCACGCAGATCCAGAACCGCAACTCCTGGAAGACGCAAGGCACCGGAGCGCGCTTCATGTCCGGTGGCGCGCTTTGGGGCAGGCAGGACAGCGATCCGGCCGAAATGCGCATCGCCATCACAGGAATCTCCTCGGGCTGCCAGAACGGAGAGTTGCTCTACAGCCTAGCTACCGATGACATTGGCGGCGTGTTCCTGTTGCGCAACCAGGCTAGCGAGGAGCAGCGATTGCTCCATACCGCCGACTTTCGCGTGCGCCGCCTGGCCGCCAGCCCGGGACAGGACCGCGTCGCATGCGTACTCCAGCATAAGGGAGGAAGCTCCAGCATCGCCATCATGCACGGCGATGGCACCGACCTTCGCGAGGTCACACAAGGGGACACGATCGATGACGCGCCGCGCTGGGCACCCGCTTCCGCGCATGAAATCATTTTTCAATCCGCCGCCATCGGCCGCAACAAGGCGGGCTTCGCCGTCACCCAAGCCCCGTTTGCTATCCACAAACTCAATCTCGAGGCAGGAGAAGTCAGCACCCTGGCCGAGGATCCGAAATTCGACTTGCTCATGCCGCACTTGAGCAGCGACGGCACTCTCTACTACATTCGCCGCCCCTACCGCGATCCCAGCCAGCCGCCCTCTTTCTGGAGAGCAGCCCTCGATCTGATTCTGCTGCCGCTTCGGCTTCTGTTTGCGGTGTTTCAGTTCCTGAATTTCTTCACGGTCCGCTACACCGGCAACACTCTGACGACCGCTGGAAATGCCCGCCAGAAGCACGCCGACATTCGCCAGATGATGGTCTGGGGCAACTTGATCGACGCTCAGAAAGCGGCGGATCACGACTCTTCCGGCGCACCGTCCCTTGTCCCCAAGACCTGGGAACTGGTTCGGCGGCCGCCCGGCGCGAGCGAAGAAGTTGTCGCCAAGGGGGTGCTCAGCTTCGACGTTTATTCCGACGGCTCGTTGCTTTACACCAACGGCAGCGGCGTCTACCGTGTGGATCGGAGTGGCGCCAGAGATGCGCTCGCGAAAGATGCGTTGATCGAACAGGTCGTGGCTGTCGAGGCGTGACGGAATTTTGTCGCGGACATACACAATACCGCTCCCGCAACAGCGAAATGAAGAGCAACGAGCCGTAGGCGCCGGATTGGGTTTCTTGTTGGGAACATCGATCAGTTTCGGTCTGGTGGTTCTCTATTTCCGATTGGATGTCAGTACTCTTACGCGTCACGACCTCGTCGTCTTCACAGTAGCTCTCACACTCCCCTGCGCAGCCCTGTGGTCGCGCGCCCTTACCCTCCGTTCATTGCGGATCGAACTGGACGATCAGCGAATCACCAGAATTCACGGTCATCCTTTGACACGTTCACAGCAGCGGATTTCTTTCTGCCGAGAAGACATCGCCCACATCCGGGAAGTCAGGAAAGAGGGCCTCATCGTCTATGGACGAAACTCCAACGGACGCTACCTCGATCTTTACATTCCACGCGCCGTCGAGAACTACGACGAGCTCCGCTCCCGCCTCGCCGCCTGGCAACCGATCCATGAATCGTGGTTGTAGAGAGATTTGGAATGAAGAACCACAGTCGGATCCGTTTTACTTGGGAACCTGAAGCTCTCAGAAGTGATCCAGATCCCCGCCCAGCCCTATTGTCTTCCCTTTCTGCCCCAGTACAGCCAGCCCTTTCGCTTGAATGGCGCGGTCCCATGGCCCCGCCTGCCAGTTGTCCCGGACCTTTTCGGGATGTTTCCAGGGTGGGATCGACAGCATCAGGTTCTGTGCCGTGGCGTGAACATAAGGTTCATACATCGAGCGCAGTCGATCCAGTTTTTGCCGAGCCTCATCGCTGGTTCTTAATTTCAGCCCCGCAGCCAACAGGGCTTCGCGCAAGGAATTGAAGGTCTCATCGGTCAGGCGTTCCGGCGCCTGCGGGTCATAGTGCGCATTCACCACTTGCGCGAGATCGACCGCCGCGTGGCGCGCCATGGCGAAAGTCAGTTTCGCCTGGCCAGGATGCACTCGCTCAATTCCGACCAGCACAAGCGATGTCACATCCAGCATGGTCGTCAAAGCTCCCAGCCACGACTGGTTGCTGTGCTGCGACCGAAAGAAACTGAGCACGGGATAGGAAATCTGACTCTCCAGCAATTCCGAGGCCCAGCGCTCCCAGTCGCGCAGGACGGCATCCAGAACGGTCTGTTCAATCGCCGGATCGTCTGTACTTCCCGCCAGGCGCACCAACAATTCGGTCGCGGTGGGAGGCGATCCGGCGCGTGCGTCGAGCATCGAGATCTGAATCTCGCGCCGGGAAAATGACGCGTATACCACTGGGATGTATCCGATGACCAATCCGAGAAACGCGAATCCCATGCCCGCTTCCAGCACGGAGACAGCGCGGGCAGCCTCCGTTGTGGGCAAAATGTCGCCATAGCCCAAAGTGAAAAAGGTCTGTCCGCTTTGGTAGACGATCCTGCCAAAGGTCATCGGCTCATTGCCTAACTGTTCGTGTCCGCCCAGGCCGTATTGCACCAAGGCAAAACCAAGAATCAGAGTCGTGGCCCAGAATGCGAGCAACAAAATCAGCGACAGCGGCCCGAAGTATCCCAGAAAACTTTGTTGACGCGAAGGTGTCCGGATGTGTTCAGCAACCCTCTTCCACGGAATCCAGGTGCGGCGATAAAACCACGCGGTTAACTTGAAGTGGCGGGTGACGCGCCGGGGCAGAACCACAGTCTCGAAGGCATCCAGGAACACCACCCACAGGATCACAACACCGAAGATGATGGCGGAGATATGGCCGTGAGAAGTCATGCCTGATACCAAGGATAATCGAGGTTAAATCTTGATGCGCAGGGAAGGGTAACAGATTCCAGCGTCCTGCTTCCGGCGCCCGGTTGCAAACTTAGGATTTTCCGGCAGCCGGCGGCCGTCTCTCTTACTGAGGTTTGGGCTGGGCCGGCGGAGCCTGCGCTGGCGTAGTGGCTGCTCCAGGGGCTGTGGGCGCCGGCTTTTTGGGCACTGGCTTTTTCTTGACGACGGGCTTCTTTGGCGGCTCGGTATCGTCGACCACAACCTTCTTCGGAGGAGCGGCGGGAACCGCAGCCTGCGCTGTCTTGAGGTCTGCGCGCAAACGGACAATCTCCTGCTCCTTGGAAGCAGCCAGATTATTCATGCGGTCCGCCAACTGCTTGCGCGAGCCCTCAAATCCGTTCAGATCGTTGGACAGTGCCTGAAAATCATCCTTCGACCCGAAGGCTCCCGTCGACTCCACCACGCCACTCATCACGTCGTAGAGCGCATCCAGATTCCGATAGAGCTTGAAAGTCGCCGGCATGTCTTCGGGCGAGTTCCGCAACTGCGCGATCATTTCCGGCAATGCGCTCTGCAAATTCCGCTGAATGGAATCCACATCGCCCAGCGTCTGCTTCTTCGAGGAATTGTCGGTCTTCCAGCGCTCAATCCGCAGTCTTACCAGGTCGGCCTGAGTCGCTTTCGAGGCCGCTTCCAACTCCGATAGCAAGCCGTTCAACTGCGTCACCGAGGCGTAAGAAACCGGGCCACCCTGCGTGGATTGGGGAGGGTTTCCCTGCACGGAATATTGAGGGTTGGCTTGAGCCGTGACCGCCGGTGATGCGAGGGTAGTTTGACAGAAAGTTGCCGCACCGCACAGCAGCAAACATGGTCCGAAGGAAAGGGAGAAAAGTTTAGCGTTCATGGATTGTCGAGTGAGCGGCGCAATACGTCGATCAGGATATCGATAAGCCGAGCATACTACAAGCCGTACACTCGATTGAACTTCCTCGCAGGAGCAGCGACACCTACAATTCCTGGTTATGGAGCGCAAAATCTTCTGGATCGTCTTCGTGCTGCTCGGCCTGCTTGCGGATTTTCTGCTGCCGATCTGGTGGGGCTTGGCCGCAACCGTTCCCATCGCCATCATCGCCTGGTGGGTCGCTTACCGCAGTGATTGGTTCTGACGCGAGGACACTTTAGGTGCCGGTCTGCGTCATTTTGAAGGTGCCGCTCGTGGCTAAGCAGCTGCTGCCGCTACTCCCCGGAACCAGCGCCCAGGTCCCAACAATGGTGACGCCGCTGAGCGTGTTGCTGCTGTTGACATTTACCGTTCCTGTCACCGAGGTGCTGGTCAGCGTGATTGCGTCGCCGGCGGACGAGGGTATGCTAAAGGAAAACGTGCCGGCGGTAATCTGGTCGGCCGAATTGTAGGTCACGGTCAGCGTTCCTGACGGTGTTGGCCCAACATTTCCATAACAAGTGTCGCTGTTCAGCAATTGAAAGCTGGAAATACTGAGTGTGCCACCGCTAGAGACGGTGAACTGGGTGTTGAAGCTAAATCCGGCCGATCCCGGGTCACTTGGGGCCGTCCCACCTACCCCTCCCGACATCTGCGCCTGCCACACGCTGGCGGATGGGCTCTGCACGGCACCCGAACTGCCGCAGCCGTTCAGCATGATGGCGAGCAGCAGCAGGATTGCAACTTCCTTCATGAATCTCCCTTGAATTTTGGATTTGTATGAAGAATTCTACCGCAAGACTACAGAGATGCGCCCTGGGCGGTCAATGGATGCAAGGGACCTGACTTTCGCGTGTCCGTTCTTCAATACGTTGTCGAAGTGCGCCGTTCGATCGCTGCAATTACGACATGCCTGCGTTCCAATAAGACTTCGAAGAGAATACGCCAATCGCCAACACGACGGCGGAAACCAGAAAGGCCTTGCAGCTTGCGGATATCGCCTCGAAATGGGTCTTGTTGCATCTCCGCCAACGCGGACAGGATGCGGGTCTTGTCGCCAGCCGGAATCCGCTTAAGAGACTTTCTTGCGGGACCTGCGAGGACGACGGTCCATTCCATCGAGATACCCCTGCAGCGTCATAGCATCGCCGCGCCTGTAAGCTGCCATTCCGCTCCTGTACGCGCGCACTTCGGCGGGGGTCGGCAACTCGGCAGGTATCAGTCGCGCCGATAAATACACCCGCAGCGCCTCGCGCACCAGCTCCGAGCGCGTCCTATGCTCGGCCTTCATGGCTCGCTCGATCTCCTTTGCCATCGCCGGTGGGAGGGAAACGGTGAACGTCGTGCTCTCTCTCATGGTTGTTACTTTGTCATACTTAGTGGTAAGTGTCAATCAGATCTCCTGCGGGCAACTAGAGACCCTCGATATTTTGCCACACGCTGCGATCCAGCTTGTTTACGCTCGGATTATCGGGCCGATAACGGACCGTCACAGATTGACCGATAGGAAACCGTTCGTGAATGTTGATAGCTGCCGTGCCGACAGACCAAGAAGGGCAGCCGGCTTCACCGATGTAAGAGCTGTCGTCAAGCGAAAACTTGTACTCAACAAGGAATCGACCGCTGCCACCCAAGATGCGGACGGCAGTAATTTGCCCCTCTACGCTGGGCCACAGCCGGTAAAGCAACAGCGAGATGTAGTCATATAGGTCGCTGAGCATGTTTTTCCGATTCGCTACTACGCTCCTCGCTTCCCCTTCAGTTCCGCCAGCAATTGTTCGATGCGGTCTTCTTTCTCCAGCGCGGCCAGACGGTCTTCCATGTTGTCTCCGGCAATTTCCGACTTCGCTTCGCTCAAGGCTTCCGAATGCGCTACTTTGCGCTTCATGCGATCGAAAGCCGCGGCTTTCGATCCGTCGCCCATGGCCAAGCGGGCGTCACTGGCCTTGCCCACGGCGCGGGCGCGACGATGCTGCGCGATCAGCAGATCGGCTTTGGCCTGCGCTTCGGTCAACTTCTGCTCCAGCTGCCGCAGCGCGGATTTCAGATTCTCTACCTGCGCCTTCTGATCGCTGACCTGCTGGGAGAAGCTCTCGCTCATCTCGCGATAACTTTCCACCCGTTGTAGCGACGCGCGCGCCAGGTCATCCTGTTTCTTGTCCACGGACAGCTCGGCCTTGCGCATCCACTCGGCCACCTTTTCTTCGTTCTCTTTCTTTTTTTTCTCCAGCAGATGCTCGTCGGCGATGGCGATGGCCACCTGCGTCTTCACCTGCAGCAGCTGATTCTGCATGTCGAGAATCACCTGCTTGATCATCTTCTCCGGCTCCTCGGCCTTATCGATCAGGTCGTTGAGGTTGGCTCGGACCAATGTGGAAACTCGCTCTAGTAATGCCATGATGGACTCCTTTTTTAGCTTCTAGCTTCTAGCTTCTGGCTCCCTGCTCTTGATTTCGTTTTGCGGCTTCGCAGTGGGCGCAGGTAGTTCGCCGCAGAGTGCTGCCGATGGCCATGCCAATCGCTACGCCCAGACCCAGCCATATCGCGATGTGGCCTGCGAGCACTCCGAGGGCTATGCCTAGCGCTGCGCCTAATGCAATTCCTAAGCCCATTCCTTTCGATTTCTGGTTCATAACCTCTGCTCCGATTTTGCTCTGGCGCCATTTCGCTCGCTTTGCTCGCGGGACCCTTCGACTTCGCTCAGGGCAGGCTCGCGAGGGCGTCCGTCCCTCCATGAGCGGTTGAGACCCCTAGTTTTTTGCTTCCACCACCGGCGGTTTAGGCGCGTGGTCCCCGAGTTGGCGTACCTTGCCGAGCAACTCCGAGAGTGGCATGCCGGAGAGCGTTTCGAACAAGGCCGGCACCTGCGCGGCCATTTTGGCAATGTCGCCGGTGATTTTGTTCATCCCCGAGGCATCGCCGTTGCCGGTAGAGACGATGGTGATCTTGTCGACGTTCGCCAGCGGACTGGCCAGCGCCTTCACCACTTCCGGCATGCAGGTGAACAGACGATCGATCACCGCAGCCTGGTTGTATTCCTGATAGGCCTCGGCTTTGACGTTCATGGCTTTGGCTTCGGATTCACCTTTCTTGAAGATGATTTCCGCTTCGGCCTCACCCTGGGCGCGGATGGATGAAGCATGACCTTCGGCTTCCGCGATCAGGCGCTGCTTTTCGGCCGCCGCCAGCGTTTCGATCCGCTGACGCTCGATCTCCGCTCCCTTCAAGACGGTTGCGATGAGTTCTTTTTCGCGACGGTTGATTTCCGCTTCCTGCACCTTCACCTGCTGCTCTTTCTCGATCTGCTGCACCTTCACCTGTTCGGCGACGACTTGCTGTTGCATGATGTTGGTCTGGATGTCATACGCCTTGTCAGCCTGCGCCTGCTGGCGCTTGGTGACCTCGAGAAATTGCGCTTTCTTCACTTCCAGGTCGCGCTGCGACTCTGCTTGCTTGGCCAGGGACAGGGTTTCGGCCAACACGCGCTCCTGATCAGCTTGCGCCTTGGCAACAGCGGCTTCCCGCTGTGCTAACGCACGCTTGATCGCGGTATCGCGGTCGGCTTCGGCGGTGGCAACGTCGGCGTCACGCTTGATGCGCGCCACGTCCGGCTTGCCCATGTTGGTGATGTATTCGTTTTTGTCGCGAACTTCCTTGATGGTGAACGAAATGACTTCGAGCCCCATCTTGTTCATGTCTTCGGCGCACGTGGACCGCATGCGGTCGGAAACCATCTCCGGCTGCTTGACGATTTCTTCCACCGTGAGTTGGCCGATGATGCCGCGCAGATGGCCTTCCATCACCAGCCGGATCAGGCCTTCGCGCTCCTGATCACTTTTGGTGAGGAACTGCTCGGCCGCGGTCAGCACTGATTCGCGATCCGACTTCACTTTGATTTGCGCGACCGCTTCGACGGTTACAGCGACACCTTGTTTGGTATAGAGATCCTGCTGCGGCGCCACGTCGAACGACATCAGTTCGAGAGACAGGTCGCGGCAGACTTGCACCATGGGAAGCACCAGCGTTCCGTGCCCTTGCACAACGCGCGTGCCGCCCAAGCCATACACGATGAGTGCCTCGTGCGGCCCCGCTTTGCGATATAGCCTGGCCATTCCGCTCATGAGGAACAGAAGAACCATCACTCCCAGCCCGGCGAAAATCCAAATCTCCACCATCCTCGACATCTCGAACATAACGCCTCCTGTTACGAATGCAGTTGAAGAACGGTTGATCCTTCGCGGAACGTTATCCGCGAGGAAGTTGCCAGCGAATGCATGATGAATGCCGCACCTGCTGGGCGCGCTGCAGGTTGTACGCGATGATCGAGTTGCTCCCGTACCAGCAGAATCCCAAGCCCACATAGAACGCGATCAGCACCGGCCATGAGGAGCGCGGCTTCAGCGCCCGCACGACATAGGCCGCGACCGTGCAAAGGATCAGCATGAAAGTGATGATGCCAAGAGCAAAGTAGAGCGAGCCTTCTCTTGTGGTCCAGCCGTTCGGCTGTCCGATCGCGTTGAAGTGAACGGCCATGCGCAGGGGCAAGCGATCCCAGGCTCGCCAGTAGTTCAGCGCGGTGCTCGGCAGCGCCAACCATGCCAGCCAAATCGCCGCTTTGTACCAATCTCGATTCATAGAGCCTCTGAGAACTCTGCATAGCAGACGGTTATTCGTCTCTGGACATTTCGCTCCACAAGCGAACGTAGGCAATTCCCTTGTCGTAGCGTGTGACCACAACTTCGGTTCCTTTGGCAATGGCGCTGCTATCCTCGCTGCGCGCGCCACAGACGCGACGCGTTCCCATTTGCGCGTAGATCAGTTCTCCCGTGCCTCCGGCGCGGATCGCGCTGGAAATTCGGCCGAGGACGCCGACCATTTCGTAGTCGGCGGGATCCATGTTCTCGTCCTCCGAAATCAATACCCTGCTTAGAAACAGGAACACGATGCCTCCGCCGATCAGGCCGCTGGTGATGGAGGCTAACAACCCGAAGCCAACCCAAACTCCCGAATAACGCGTCAGCAAATATCCGGTGCCGCCAAACCAAGCCAGGAACGCCGTGAGCGTGACGAAGTTGAACGGCGAAACGCCGGCACTGTGCGCGGGGGCGTGCGTGCCTGAGTCATTCGTCCCAGTTGGAGCGTGACTCGCGGCTACTGGCGCGTGACCCGCCGGACCAGTCGCGTGCGGAAGATGCGCCCCCCCGACATGCGCGTGGAAGTGCGGCAGGTGCAGACGGCCGGTGCGCGCGCCTCCCAGGACAAACGAAAAGAAGCTGAGGCAAAAACCAACAGCAAAACAGACGAGGTAGAAATCCGCCCATGTCATGGTGTGGTTCACCGAATTCGCCTCCCTTCCGGCGCACTTGCGTGAGTGGGGCTTGCGGTGCGCCGACGTCCATTGCTGTTCCTGCCTGCCATCGCGGCCAACTCTGGGCGCAACGCTTCCAGAAGACGATCGGCCAGGCCGGGCGTATCCAGAATTGCGCTCAGCAGCAGCAGACAGCGGCGCGTATCTTTCTCGCGCGCGGCCTTGATCAGAACCTCGCTCACTTCTGGATCGCTGACAAAGCGCTCCGAGCCTTGGAGCAGCCAGACATCGAGCTGACCTTCGGTGGTGCGCAAGTCCGAGGTCAGCTCGGTGTGATAGCCCTCGGGGTCATCCACGAGAAAACCGGGATGCACCTTGAAGAACTTCGCCAACAATGCGCGCGAGGACTGCGTCATGTGGCGGCGCCTGCCGCCTTCGATCTGCGACAAATAGGACTGGCTAATGCTCTTGCGCAGCTCCTGGCGAACCGCCTTGACGATTTCCTGCTGGGTCATGGGACGGCCCAGACCGCGCAGGGAACCTTCCACCTCGCGCAGGTAACGAATTTTCTCTCCCAGTTTCATATATCAGATCGCGATATTTATATTGCAATATGTGATATTTGTCAAGAAATGTAAAAGGCGTGCTTTGAAGGGCTTGCGGGGGTGGGACTAGAGGCCGACTTCGATGCGCGAGCGCGGATCGAGGTAATCGCGCAGGGCGTCGCCGATGAAGTTAAAGGAGAGCACGGCGAGCATCACGGCGAGCGCGGGAAACAGCACCAGATGGGGAGCGTCGAACAGATGGGCGCGGCCGTCGTTGAGCATGGCTCCCCAGCTAGCCGTGGGTGGTGGCACACCGAGGCCGAGAAAACTCATGGTGGCTTCGGCGAGGATGGCTCCGGCCATGCCGATGGCGGCTTGCACGATGACGGGCTGAATGATGTTGGGCAGAATGTGGCGGACGATGATGCGCAGATCGCTTGCGCCGAGGGCACGAGCGGCTTCGACGAATTCGCGCTCGCGGGCGGCGAGGACTTGTCCGCGAACCAGGCGGGCGTAGCCAACCCATCCGCCGAGCGAGAGTGCGAGAACGAGGTTGAAGATGCCGGGACCACGAAACGCGACGAACGCGATGGCGAGAAGGATTCCGGGGAACGAGAGGAAGGCATTCATGAGGACGACGTTGACGAAGCGGTCGATGCCTCCGCCGTAATAGCCGGCGACGGAGCCGATGATGAGGCCAAGGGCGAGCGAGGTCGCGACGACGCAGCTGCCTACTAGCATGGAGATGCGCGCACCATAGATGATGCGGGAGAAAATGTCGCGGCCGAGTTCGTCGGTGCCAAACCAGTGGGCGGGAGAGGGAGGATCGAGTCGCGTGGGAAGGTTGATGGAGGCAGGATCTTGCGGTGCGATCCAGGGAGCGAAGAGAGCGAAAATCACGAAGGTGATGACCAGGACGACGCCGATTGCCGCCAGCGGATTGTGGCGGGCGTTTTCGGCAACCTGACGGCGGAGCGAGATGGCTGACGTGGACAAGTTAGACTGTGAATATCTGCCTGCAATCATTTCGACTCGCAGCTTTTTCGGAACCACTGAGGATCAGTGCGATCTTCGCTTAGATGGGGTACCCCCTCCCCCTTCCTCCTGAAAAGTCTTGCTGGGCGCGGGGTTCGCAAATGACTGACTGCAAAATCCAGATAGCAAAGAGCTTAGATGTCAAAATCCTGAGAACATGGGACTTATGTCGGTTCTGCTAACGGAGAGCTGTACTGCCTCCGCCTTGACCATGATGGGCTAATTGCAACGGGATGGCAAGGTTAGATGTCACGGTGGGGACTGTGGAAGGAAGCTTGTGGCGACAGAATATATAGGTCCTTCGCGTGGTAGCCCCTGGCGCCGCTGGAGAACGCGGGGCTCAGGATGACAAGTCTTGGGGTGGGTCGTCTTTGGCAGATGAACCGACCGTCGGCGGACGGTGAAAGCTGCTCTTGAGATCACTCACTAATTATGTTTTCATACGGGAATGCCGGGACTGCGTTACGGGTCCGCGTGCGCGCCGCAAGCCTCCACACTTAGCTGCATTCTGAGGAGAAAAAATCATGAGTAAAGTCTCGTACATTCCGAAAGGCTACAGCACCGTCACACCGTACCTGGTCATTCGGGGCGCTGCGCAAGCCATTGAGTACTACAAGAAGGTTTTTGACGCGACTGAAACCGTTCGCATGGCTGGGCCTGACGGCAAGATTGGTCACGCCGAGCTGAAGATCGGCGACTCACACATCATGCTGGCGGACGAAAACCCCAGCATGGGACAGGGACACACCAGCGCGGCCACTATTGGCTCGAGCCCGGTGAGTCTGTACGTATATCTACCCGACGTCGATCGCGTGGTGGAAAAAGCGACGGCGGAGGGAGCGAAAATCCTGAAGCCGGTGCAAGACCAGTTCTATGGAGACCGCAACGGCTTCATCCAAGATCCCTTCGGGCACCTGTGGGGCATTGCTACTCACGTAGAAGATGTGTCTCCTGGAGAGATGAAAGAACGGATGAAGAAGATGATGCAGGCGGCGTAGGTTCGTTCGGACTAGAGGCGGGGCAGCTTGCCCCGCCTCCGGCATTTTCGGTTGCTTCCCGCCGCACAGGAGTAAACTGGAGTCAACATTCACCTGGAGTGAAGGGTGATGAGCACTCGAATTCCCTTCCTGAGGCGGTCGCGGGGCAGCCTTTCGATATTGCTGTATGTGATCTGCCTGCTCGGCACCGCGCTGGCGCAACATGGCGTGGGAGGGGGTCACTTTGGGGGCGGACACTTTGGGGGCGGGCATTCTTCCGGTCATGATTCCGGCAAGGGCTCCGGCGGTGAACACGCGAGCGGGCACTTCGGCTGGCTGCACGGTTTTGGAAGACACTCGGCCCGGCATGTTCGATCAGCGTCTTCTACATCGGACGCTTCTGCCCGTGGGCCGTCAAGCTTGTGGAGCGTCCCCACGACGGCTCGAGGATCATCCATCTCGCGGATACCTTCCACTCTTCTCTGGTCTCCGCCAGTAGTTCCCCGCAGGGCGGACAGTCAGGGTTTTTTCATCTCTTCCGCTATGCGGCTTCGGCGCGGGGTGTTCGACAACCGCTTTCGCCGGTTTTCTTCCTCTCAATGCTTCTTCAACGGTGTGAGCCAGGTCTGCTTTTTCGAACCATTCTTGCCGCTGCTTTGCCTTTCCGGCGGTTTTTATTTTCCTGGCTTCGGCTTCGGCGACGACTCGTTCGATCTCGGAGAGAACCTGAATTCCCAGGAGCTCATGCAAGCGGAAATGTCTGTGGTCCCGCCGGCTAATTCATTGGATGACGATACGGCGGCGGGAAATTTGCCGGCGCGGCCGGGAGTCATGCTCGGGGCTGCGGGCGAGCAGCAGGCATTGGGTAAGGGAGTGTTTCTGCTGGTGCTGAACAACGGCAACAGCCTTGCAGTAACGGATTACTGGGTGGCCGAAGGCTATCTCGAATACATCAGCACAGACGGTGCGCGCAGCCATGTTCCGCTGGAGGCTCTCGACCTGCAAGAAACGGTAAGCCAGAATGCTCCGCGGGGGGTTCCGTTTGTGCTACGTTCTGGGCCTGCGGGGAATCGGTAAATCAGACCATTAGTTCTTTGGATTCCAAAGAGCGACGAATTTGGGCAGGCTCGATGAAGTACGCGAGGCAGTCGAGTACATAGGTCCTTCGCGTGGTAGCTTACGGCCGCAGATGAGCCCGCGGGGCTCAGGATGACAAATTAGACAGTGTCCCGTTGGGAGAACTGCTGCTAGTCACGGCCTGCGTATAGAGTCTTTGAGCGGTTCGTCATGATGCAGACGAAGTATATAGGTCCCTTCGACTTCGCTCAGGGCAGGCCTTTCGCGTGGTGGCTTACCGCCGCAGATGGGCCCGCGGGGCTCAGGATGACAAATCAGAGATTGTCTCGTTGGGAGATCTGAGGCTGGTACTGGTGACGCTTGTACCACTCCTCGCTCAAATCCTACCAGCATGGATTCGTCGAAAATGACTAGGGCCATTTTCTTGATTCGCAGCCAGCCCTTGATGCGCTTTTCGCGTTCGATTGCGTTGTGAACGTCTTGGAAGCGCTCGAAATATACGAGGCGGTCGAGTTTGTATTTTGCGGTAAACCCTGAGCCAATTCCTGTTTTGTGTTCTCGTACACGGCGTACGAGATTGTTGGTGACAGCTGTGTACAAGGTCTTCGAACGGTTTGTCATGATGTAGACAAAGTACATGGGTCCCTTCGACTTCGCTCAGGGCAGGCCCTTCGCGTGGTAGCTCCCGACCTCACTAGAGCTGCCGGCGCTCAGGATGACAAATCTGGTGGCGCATGTCTGTGATGAATGAACTTTGCGGCGGTGCAAAACCGGCCTTTCTGTTTCTACTGCCGGATTCTTGGGTTCGCTACCGAATAGAGGACGTCGGTCAGGAAGTTTACTGCGACGTAGGTTAATCCGATCGCGAGGATGCAGCCTTGCACCAGATAGTAATCGCGGTTGGAGATAGCTTGGATGGTGAGGCGGCCGATGCCGGGCCAGGAGAAGATGGTTTCCGTTACGATTGCACCGGCTAGTAATGCGCCGAACTGCAGCCCCAGCACGGTGATGATGGGGATCATGGCGTTGCGCAGGGCATGGCGGTAGACGACGGTGCGCTCGGGCAGACCTTTGGCGCGGGCGGTGCGGATGTAGTCCTGGCTGAGTTCTTCTAGCATCGAGGTGCGGACCATTCTTGTAAGGATGGCCGCTAGCGCTCCGCCCATGGTGATGGCGGGCAGAATAAGGTTGGCGAAGGAGCCGGCGCCGGAGACGGGGAGCCATCCCAGCTTGATGGCGAAAAGAAGGATGAGGATGGGGCCGAGCGCGAAGTTGGGGAACGAGAGGCCGAAGAGGCTGATGACGGAGAGCAGGCGGTCGTCCCAGCGGTTGCGGCGCTGGGCGGAGCGAACGCCGGCGGGGATGGAGAGGATGATGGCGACGAAGAGCGAGGCCAGAGTTAATTGCAGCGTGTAGGGATAGCGTTGGGCCAGCAGGCGGGTCACGCTTTGGTTGTAGCGGAAGGAGGGACCGAGGTCGCCGTGGAGGACGCCTTTCCAGTAGTGGAGGTATTGCTCGCCGATCGGGGCGTCGAGGCCGTAGGCGTGACGGGTGGCTTGGATGTCGGCGGGCGGCGCGCCTTCTCCTAGCATTTGCTGGATGGGGTCACCGGGGACCAGGTGGATCAGGAGGAAGACGAGACTTACTACCAGCCAGATTACTGGGAGGGTGTAGAGGACGCGTTGGAGTAGGGCTCGGGGCATGATGTCAGTGGCTAGTGGTCAGGGGCCAGGGGTCAGGGACAAGTGTTCGGGCACATGCAGCGTTAATGGAAATTCCTTGCACAGCCGATGGCAGCGCGGGGAGTGCGAGGGGTCCTTCGACTTCGCAGATGGCTTGCTTCGCGAGCCATCTGCTGCGCTCAGGATGACAAGGCATTTTAGTCTCCGGCTTGCTTGGCGGGTTCGGATTTGGATTCGGCATTTTCCAGCTGTTCGATTTTCACTTTGGCGATGCGGTGGCCTTCCATTTCCTGGACCGTGTAGCGGTGGCCTTCGTATACAAAAGACTCGCCGAGATAGGGGATGCGTTGCAGGCGGGCGAGCACGAAACCGGCCAGGGTTTCGAAACCGGCGTCGCGGGGCAGGAGGAGGCCGTGCTGGGTCTCGAGGTCGAGAATATTTTCCGAGCCTTCGAGCAGCAGGACGGACTCGTCGGCAAGAGCGGGCTCGGGCGGGGAGACGTCGAATTCGTCTTCGATATCTCCGACGAGTTGTTCGAGGATATCTTCGACGGTGATTACGCCGGCGGTCGAGCCGTACTCGTCGACTACGACGGCGAGATGGCGGCGGCGCTGCTTGAATTCGTCGAGGAGTTCCGACAAGACTTTGGTTTCGGGAACGACCAGGACGTCGTGCATGATGTGGCCGATCTGCATGCGAGCAATGCGCGATGCTACGGGCTGGCCGAGATTGACTAATCGCAGGCGCACCCAGCGAACGAGTTCCTTGTAATAAAGGACGCCGACGATGTGTTCGGGACCGCGTTGCGGATCGTAGACGGGGATGCGCGAGTGCTGGCCTTCGACTACGCGGTTGAGAGCTTCGTCGAGCATGAGGTCGGAGGGCAGGGAAAAAATGTCGGGACGGGCAACCATGACTTCGCGAACGGTGATGCTGTCGAGTTCGATGGCGTTGTGGATCATTTCCTCTTGCGAGGCGGGAATCTGGCCGAATTGGCGGCTGGCGGTGACGATGAGCTTGAGCTCGTCGGGGGAGTGAACGGCGCCGCCGCGGCGGGTGTCGCGCGCGCCGAAAAGGCGCAGGACCAGGCCGCCGGAGCGGCGCATGAAAAAAAGCAAGGGGCGGGTGATGGTAAGGAATGCCTCCATGGGAGCCGCGACGGCGAGGGCAATCTGCTCGGCGCGCTGAAGGGCGAGAGTTTTGGGAACGAGTTCGCCGAGGAGGACGTGGAGGTACGTGATCAGGCTGAAGGCGATGACGATGGCGATGCCGTGGGCGTAGACGGCGGCGTGGGGGATGCGTTGGACGAAGTGGAGGGAGCCGACGAGTTGGGCGACCATGGGTTCGCCGATCCAGCCCAGGGTGAGGCTGACCATGGTGATGCCGAGTTGCACGCCGTTGACGACTTCGTCGAGATGCTGATGGAGGCGCTGGACGATGCGAGCGCCGATGCGGCCGGAGGAGATAAGCTGCTGAATTCTGGTGTCGCGGATGCTGACCAGCGAGAACTCGGCCGCGGCAAAAAACGCATTTGCCGCCACCAGAAGAAGGATCAGGAGCACGCGGAGCAGCACGAAGGCGATCATTTAGGAGCAGTTCTGATGGGCAATTCTAGCATTCGGGGCCGGGATGGCTTGCGGCTGGTTTGAGGTGACCACCTAAACTCTTTAACACAGAGGCCACCCTTCGGCTGCGCTCAGGGCAGGCAGGGGGACACTGGGGTAAATCTTTTGGCTCCTCTGGGCTAACCTTTTTTGTATCAGCGTGGTCTAAGTGAAAGGTGGCAAGGTTGTTCGCGCCGCCCAGACCATTTGGCTCGCTTCAAATCTCTGGAACAAAGGCAACCCAAGCTTCGTACAAACTACTGGAGAGCGCGGGACGGCTCCATCTCCAGCTCATATTCAGGAGGCGGTTGTGAACGGAAACGGAAATAGTAAGAAGAAGCGTCGCAGACTGTTCATTTATGGCGGGATTGGGCTGGCGATTGTGCTTGTGATTGCGATCGGCGTGTTTGCGGCGACGCGCGGCGGGACCAAGATTGATCCTACGAAGCTGGCGAAGGTGGAAAAGGGCGACCTGGCGAAGAGCGTGGTGGCGACGGGGAAGGTGACGCCGATCACGAAGGTTGAGGTGAAGTCGAAGGCCAGCGGGATTGTGAAGAAGTTGCTGGTGGATTACGGCGATCGGGTGAAAAAAGGACAGCTGCTGGCGCAGCTGGACAAAGTGGAGATTGAGGCGCAAGTGGCGCAGTCGCGGGCGGCTTTGGATGCGGCCCAGGCGAACCTGGCGAGTTCTCAGGCTGACTTCGAGCGAGCCAAGGTGGATGCGGAAGGGCCGGACGTGCCGCTGTTGAAGCGCGCTTATGACCGCGCGGAAGGCATGGCGAAGGATGGGGTGGTGTCGGCCTCAGCGCTGGACGATGCCGAGAAGAATTATGAGATGTCATTGAATAAACAGAATGTGGCCAAGGCTCAGGTGACGGTGCTGAAGGCGAAGATTGCGCAATCGAAGGCGCAGGTGGCGCAGGATCAGGCCAACCTGACGCAGTTGGAGGAACAACTGAGTTATACCGACATTGTTTCGCCGATCGATGGCATTGTGCTCTCGCGCGATGTGGAGATGGGCGATGCGGTGAGCTCGATTCTGGTGCTGGGATCGTCGGCCACGCTGGTAATGACGCTCGGCGATACCAGCGAAGTCTATGTGAAGGGCAAAGTGGACGAGAGCGATATCGGCAAGGTGTACCTGGGACAGCCGGCGCGGATCAAGGTGGAATCGTTCAAGGACAAGACTTTTACCGGCAAGGTGACAAAGATTTCTCCGATGGGCGTGGAGAAAGATAACGTTACTACATTTGAAGTGCGGGTTTCGATTCAGAATCCCGGCGGCGAACTAAAGGCCGAGATGACCGCCAATGCGGAGATCCTGTTGGAAGAGCATAAGAATGTGCTGCAGATTCCCGAGGGCGCGATTCTTTATGACAAGGACAAGAAGGCTTCGGTGGAGATTCCTGATCCCAAGGGGAAGGACGGGAAAGACAAGATTGCGGTGAATATTGGAATTTCGAATGGGGCGAAGACGGAAGTGTTGAGCGGGTTGAAAGAGGGGGATGAGGTGGTGCTGCAGTAGCCGGCTTCCGGGTCTCGGCTTCCGGATTGCGCGTGAACTTAGAAGGAGCGATTAGGTATGGACTACAAGCGGTCCTCGAGAATCAGTAGATTGGTTGGGCAGCGATTTCCACTTCTCGTAATAGTGGTGATGTCGCTGGCTTCGAGCGCGGCGGTCGCTTCTACTCCGCAGGGGACATTTGATCGGACGTTTCAGGTGAGCGGACCGGTTGATCTCGAGGTGGCAACTCGGTCCGGCGACATTATTGTGCGAAGCGGACCCGCGGGATCGGTTTCCATTCATGGCAAGATTTTTGTCGGGGATCATTGGCTGTTTGGAAACCGGCACACCGACGTTAGCGACATTGAACAGCATCCTCCAGTGCGGCAGGAGGGGAATAGTATTCACGTCGATTATGTAAATGCGCACGACATTTCGGTGGATTATGAAATTGTCGTGCCCGAGGATACGACGATTCGCACGCGCAGCGGATCGGGAGACCAGATGATTGAAGGGACGCGCGGGAACGCCGATTTGCAGAGCGGATCGGGAGACATGAAGCTGTCGCGAATTACGGGGGAGATTCGTTTGCAAACGGGTTCGGGCGACGTGCGGGCGCGGGAGATCACGGGAGCGGTGCGGGGCGGCGCGGGCAGCGGTGACATCGAGGTGGAAGAAATGGGAGCGGGGGATGTGGAGCTGCGTACCGGCTCGGGCAACATCACGGCTCGTGGCATTCAAGGGGCATTTCGGGCGGAGGCGGGAAGCGGCGATATTACGGGCGAGGGCGCGCAAACGGGTGCGTGGGAAATCCGCACGGGTTCGGGGAATGTTCGTGTGCGGTTGCCCGCGAATGCGGCTTTCGATGCCAACCTTTCGACCAGTTCCGGCAACGTGGATGTTGGTCCAGCGATCACGATGACGGTGCAGGGACGAGTGCAGGAATCACACAAGCAGATCGTCGGCAAAGTGCGCGGTGGTGGACTGTTGCTAACGGTGCATACGGGATCGGGAGATATTCAGATTGAGTAGCAGGGGTCTGTGACCAGTGATCAGGGGTCAGTGAAAATCGGAGCGGGCTTGATTACTGGCCACTGAGGACTGGCCACTGATCCCTGACCCCTGCTTCTTATTACCTACGTTCCTTGACGGACGCGGCGTCCAGCGGGTAGTTTCGAATCACTGGGAAGATTCTGTCTTCCGTCCGCGAGGGAATTTTGGCGTACCGTCCGATTATCACTCTCACCACCGACTTCGGCACGAACGATCATTTTGTAGGCGTCATGAAGGGCGTGATCCTGGACATTGTGCCGGAGGCGCAGATCGTCGATATCTGCCACGCGGTGCAGGCTTTCGACGTGCTCGATGGGGCGCTGACGATTTCGCAAGCTTATGCCTACTTCCCTACCCGGACCATACATGTGGTGGTGGTGGATCCCGGCGTGGGGACAGCGCGAAGGCCGATCCTGGCGTCGAGCGATAAATATCATTTTGTTGCGCCGGACAATGGCGTGCTGTCGCTGGTCTACGCGCGCGAGGAGCGCATGCACGTGCGGCACATCACGTCGGAGCATTATTTTCTGCAGCCGGTGAGCAACACGTTTCATGCGCGAGATATTTTCGCGCCGGTGGCCGCATACCTGGCCAAAGAAGTGGACACGATGAAGTTTGGCGAAGAAGTGGAGGAGTACGTGCGCTTTTCGGCGCCCAAGCCGAAGGCTGTGGATGAGAATCGTTTGCGCGGAGTGGTGCTGAAGGTTGACCGGTTTGGAAACCTCATCACCAACATCACGCCGCAGGATGCTCCCATGCTTTTCGGAGCTGCAGCCGGCGAGTTCAAGATTGTGGTGGGAAACAAGGAAATCAGCGAGATTCATAACGCTTATGCCGAGGGAGCGCCGGGCGAAGTTTTCGGGGTTCTGGGGAGCATGGGTTTTCTTGAGATCGCAGCCAATCGCGGAGCGGCGGCTCAGTTGACCGGTGCTGGTAAAGGAAGCGACGTGAGCATCGTCCTGGGGGATGCTGCGGCTGCCGGCACGGGCGCGTAGGGCAGGGGTCAGGGATTAGTGGTCAGTGACCAGTGGTTAGTGATCAGCGAAAACCAGGGCGGATGAAATCTGCGACCGGCTACTGATCTTAAATCTGTCCACTGATCAGTGGGCACTGAACACTGCTTAGCTTTTTGGCTTGGGGTGGGCGTAGCGCTCCATCTCGGCCGTCCACTTGAGAAAGCGCCAAAGATTTGTGCGCTCCCGCCAAAGAAATTCCCAAAATTCCAGGAAACCGATCTGGGTCATCTTGACGCCGCAGTAGGTCTCGATGCGCCATAGGAGATATGGACTGCACCAGGGAGCGAGGCGATGGCCTTTGGTGGCGTTCCAGAGGAAGCGGAGTTGGTAGCGCATGGGTAGATAATACCTGTGTAATCGCAGGCGACGCGAGGAAAACAGGTCCCTCGACTGCGCATTGCGATTGTTGAACTCAATCGCATGCTTCGCTCGGGATGACAAAGTTTTTCTGACTCCCTCCATGTTAGAATCCTGACTCCGCCAGGGAATTCCTGCCATGTCCGATGCAAACGCCCGCCAGAAGGCCGAAGACCACTACTATGCTGCGCTCGATCTGATGGGGGATGGGAAGTTGGAAGAGGCGGTTGCGGCTTATCGGGAATCGATTGCTGTGGATCCCAGTTTTACTGAGGCAATGCATGGGCTGGCGCGCGCGCTGCAGGATTTGCAACGCTACGACGAGGCGATTGCGGTGGCACAGAAGATTACGGAATTGGACGCTGATGATGTGCTCGCCCATACCAGTTTGTCGGTGCTTTATCAGAAAAAAGGGATGATTCGGGAGGCTGAGGCTGAGGGAGCGAAGGCGCGGGTGTTGGGGTGGAAGCAGCAGTTGAAGAAAGGCTAGCCGTCAGCTCTCAGCTCTCAGCAACATCATTCACGTCCGCCCACGCTGCGTCCACCTTACGTATCAAGCTGGGAGCTGATGGCTGAAAGCTGAGAGCTACAGCTCGTACTTCTTCATCAAATGGCGGAAGGAGCGGTAGGAGATGCTAAGGAGGTCGGCGGCCTTGGTTTGCACGCCGCTTGAGCGGTCGAGAGCGGTTTGCAGAAGCGAGCGCTCAATGTTGGCGACGTAGCCCTCCATGCCCACACCTTCGGGAAGGACTGCACCGGCCGGGATCTCGGAGGTTCCTCCGCCAACTCCCGCGGCGACAGCGCGAGCTTTCGGGCGTTCGGCGGGCAGTTCGACGTGCAACTCGTTGGTCATTTCGAGGGCGACGGCGCGTTCGATGGTGTTCTCGAGCTGGCGGACGTTGCCGGGCCATTCGTAATCGCAGAGGGCGGCGAGAGAATCTTTGTTAATGCGCAGGATGCTTCGGCTGGCGGCGGCCGCGTATTTTTTCAGGAAATGATTGGCCAGCAATGGGATATCTTCGCGACGCTCACGCAAGTCCGGGACGCGGATGGGAATCACACTGAGGCGGTAGTAGAGATCCTCGCGGAAAAGATTTTCGGCAACGGCCTTATCGAGGTCGCGGTTGGTGGCGGCGATAACGCGCACATCGATAGAAATCTCGCTGGTGCCGCCGACCGGGCGCACGGAGCGCTCCTGGAGGACGCGAAGCAATTTCACTTGCATGGCGAGCGTCATCTCGCTGATTTCGTCGAGGAAGATGGTGCCGCCGCCGGCTACTTCGAACAGGCCGCGTTTGTTCTGCGTGGCGCCGGTAAAGGCTCCCTTCAGATAGCCGAAGAGTTCACTTTCCAGCAAGGTTTCTGGAAAAGCGCCGCAGTTCACCGAGACAAAAGGTTCAGTGGCCCGAGGCGAGCAGATGTGGACGGCGCGCGCCACCAGCTCTTTACCAGTGCCGCTTTCGCCATGGATCAGTACGGTGCTGGCGGTGGAAGCGACGGTGCGAACGGTCTGCTTGAGTTTTTCCATCGCGGGACTGTGGCCGATGATGTTGTCGAGCGAATTGTGCGAGGCGGCGTCGCGGCGCAGGGCAAAATTCTGCTTGCTGAGAGTGAGTTTCTCGAGAACACGGCTGATGGCGAGCTTGATTTCGTCGACCAGGCCGGGGCTCTTGCGAATGTAGTCGGACGCTCCACCGGCTTTCACGGCTTCCACGGCGGCTTCGTAGTCGTCGACAGCGGTGATGAGGATTACCGGAGAGTCGGGCGAAACGCGATGGGCGTGGCGGAGGACCTCGATGCCATCGATGTTGGGCATCTTGATGTCGGTGATGATGACGTCATAAAGAGCGCCATCAATTTTGCTTTTTGCGGCCTGGCCAGATTGAACCGTCTCGACACGGTGGCCTTCACGGCGCAGGGCGATGTCGAGCATCTCGCAGATGGAACGCTCATCGTCGCAGACGAGAATGTTAGCCATGATGCCTCCCTTCCGCCGCAGCTGCCGCCAGTTGAGCAGGATCAGCTAATGGCATGGGGGACGTTGCGAAGCTTTCAGCTTTGAGCGAGTTGGCCGGGGCACGTTCTGCATCGAGACGCCGCAGCCTTAATACGAAAGTGGTTCCCTGCCCGGGCTTCGAGCGGGCCCAGACTTTGCCTTCATGGGCCTGCACGATCTGGTAGACGACTGCGAGGCCCAGACCGGTGCCACCTTCAAAGTTTGATTGAAAGGGCTCGAAAATCTTTTCGGTTTGTTGCGGAGTCATTCCAGTTCCGGTATCGGCGAAGCTCACCTGCCAGTCGTCGCCCAGAGTTTCAATGGTGACCTGCAGAGTGCCACCGTCGCGCATGGCACGCACCGCGTTCTCGCTGAAGTTCCAAAAAACCTGTTTGATCTTGTCGCCGTCGGCGAGGCACCAAGCCTGACGGACGGAAAACCGGGTTTCAATTTTGATGCCGGTACTTTCGGCGGCCATGCGGTGGCGCACGAGGGTAAGAGTGTCCTCCAACAGCGGGATGAGGTCGGTTTTTCCGAAACGATATTGTTTACCACGGGAATAGGCGAGAAAGTCCGTGATGATGCCGTTGAGCCGTTGTGATTCGCGAGTGACGATGTCGAGGAGCTGGCGGTGTTCCAGGCTCATATCCGGAAGACCGGAGAGCATGCTGACTGATCCCGCTATGGAAGTGAGCGGATTGCGAATCTCGTGGGCGATGGCGGCGGCGAGCCGGCCGACGGCGGCGAGGCGATCCTGCATGCGGACTTCACGCTCCAGGCGGCGGATCTCGGTGAGGTCGTCGAAGGCGTAGACGTATCCAATGGCGCCGCGTTCGGGAACGTTCAAGGTGGCGACCCGGACGCGCAGCGTCTTGCGAAATCCATTGGTGGCGTCGAATCGAACTTCGGCGTGTCCCTGGGATTCGGCATTGGGCAAAGCGTCCAGGAATAATTTGCTGACCGGAGTTGCCAACAACTGGGCCGGTGTACGCTCAAGAAGCTTCAGGGCGGCGCTGTTCGCCAGGGTGATGTGGCCATCGAGACCGGTAGTAATCAGTCCACTGCTGATGGATTGAATAATATTTTCATGGAGAATCTGAAGATTCTCCAGAGCGCCGCTGGCGTGTTTCAATTGCACCCGTGCCTGACGCAGCTTGGTGGTCAGAAGACCGGCCAGGTAAGCGACCGCCAGGTAGGCAAACAGGTTCACAAAAATGATGGCCTGTAGCGCTTTCAGACCGGGATGGGTGATGCAATAAGACCTCACGAGACCGTAGTAGTTGAGCTCGATTACAGTTCCGTAAAGGATGAATGCGAGAGCGGCGACCAAGTGGGCCCACACTCTGGGTAGAAGAATGCTGGCCACGATGATGACCAGGGGGTAGAGAAAATTCAGGGAGCTGTCCCACCCTCCGGTCTGATGCACGACCAGGCTGACGAAGACCAGGTCGGTAAGGACCTGCAGCAATGCCTGCAAACGGTGCTCGGGCCAGAAGGAAAGCAACAGGGCATAGAAGAGCGATAGACCGAACCACAGGGCGATGGTGCTCAGGAAAAGACGCAGAGGCAGCGAAGCGGGAGCAAGATGGGCGACGGCCAACTGAATGACGAGCAGGAAGGTGAGGATCAGGATCCTTGCTTTGACCAGCCAGGCTAGCCAACTCCGCTCGTCGAACGTCGATTGCATTCAGGTCCCGGCCCCGGGCCTCAGGTCTTGGGTCTTGGGTTTTAGGCCTAAGACCTGATACCTAACACCCCAACTCCGTTTTTCAGCGGGAGGCCGTTGCTGCTTGGAGCGAATTCCGGCCACCCACCAGGTTATTTTCCTAGCCTGCCAGCTTGGCGATCATGGCGAACAACGGCATGTAGAGCGAGATCACGATGCCGCCGATGGCGAGACCGAGAACGCTGATGATCGCGGGCTCCAACAGGGCCAACATGTCCTTGGTAGCCGCGTCCACTTCTTCTTCGTAGAAGTCGGCAATCTTCTGCAGCATGTTGTCCATAGCGCCGGTGGCTTCGCCCACTCCGATCATCTGGGTCACCATATTGGGAAACACGCCGCATTCGCGGAGAGGATCAACAATGGTGCGGCCTTCTTCGATGGCTTTGCGGACCTTCATCAACGCTTCTTCGAGGACGGCGTTGCCAGAAGTCTTTGCAGTGATGGCCAAGCCTTCCAGGATCGGCACACCCGAAGTGATCAAAGTGCCGAGCGTGCGTGTGAAGCGTCCTACGGCAATCTTGCGCAACAGGGGCCCGATGATCGGCAGCTTGAGCAACATCTTGTCAAAGTAATAGCGGCCTTGCGGATGCTTGCGGATTTGCTTGATGCCGAAGACCACACCAACGAGGGTACCGATGACAACCCACCAGAAGTTCTGCACGAAATAGCTCAATCCCATGACGATACGTGTGGGGAGTGGGAGGGCGACTCCCAGGCCAGCGAACAGATTGGCAAAGATGGGAACGACCCACTTGAGCAGAGCGCCGACGATCAGGGTGGCGATGCCGACCACCGCAATGGGATAGATCAGGGCTGACTTGACGGCGGATTTCAAGCGCACGGCTTTTTCGACGTAGGTCGCCAGGCGCTGCAGAATGATGTCCAGAATGCCGCCGGTTTCACCCGCCTCGATCATGTTGGTGGTGAGGTCATCAAAGACGAGGGGATACTGGCGCATGGCATTGGCCAGCGTGGCGCCGCCTTCCACCGTGGTCCGGACGCCATTCAGCGTCTTTTGAAAAGACTGGCTTTCCTGGTTCGCCGCCAGAATTTCCAGACACTGCACCAGGGGCAAACCGGCATCGATCATGACGGAGAACTGGCGAAAGAAGATCGCGATGTCCTTGATCTTGACCTTGCTGGACCCGAATGTGGGCATGACAAATTCTTTGCCCTTTTCGCGGATGGCTCCGGGAACAATTCGTTCGCGTCGCAGTTGCTGTCCCAGCGCCTCTTTGTTGGGCGCATTCCGCTCTCCGGAAACCTTTTGTCCGGAGGCATCCTTGCCGGAAAATGTGAAAACTGGCATGTGGTTAACCTCTCCTCAACTCGTGGTCGCTGATTACTGAATTGCTTAGCGGCCCAACTGGCCGATCGTGCATGTTGTCGTCGCTTTCAATCTCTCTAGCCTTTCGACGCTCCTCGCGCCATGGTTGCTCCGGCGGCTGCGCTGCGGTTGGTCAAGCTCGCGCCCCGGTTAATCATTTCCTGCAACTCATCCGGGTTGCTGGAGCGCTGCAGAGCCACTTCCAGTGAAACCTGTTTTTGCAGATAGGCCGTGGCCAGGGCTTGATTAAACGTTTGCATACCGAACTTGTCTTGCCCCGATTGCATCGCCGAATAGACCTGGTGAATCTTGTCCTCGCGAATCAGATTGCGGACCGCAGGGTTTGGGATAAGGATCTCCATAATCATGACGCGACCCTTGCCGTTGACGGTCGGCAGAAGGGTTTGGCACATAACGCCTTCCAGAACCAGCGAGAGCTGAGCACGAATCTGGGGCTGCTGGTGCGCGGGAAAGACGTCGATGATGCGGTTGATGGTGGAGGTAGCCGAATTGGTATGCAAGGTACCGAAGGTCAAGTGGCCGGTTTCCGCAATGCGCAAGGCCGATTCGATGGTCTCGAGGTCGCGCATTTCACCGATCAGCACGACATCGGGATCTTCACGGAGGGCGGCGCGCAAGGCGTCGGTAAAGCTTTTGGTATCGGCGTGCAGTTCGCGCTGGTTGACCACGCAGTTCTTGTTCATGTGCACGAACTCGATCGGATCCTCGATGGTGAGGATGTGATCGTGGCGCTCGCTGTTGATTTTGTCGATCATGGCAGCGAGGGTTGTGGATTTACCGGAGCCGGTTGGACCCGTGACAAGCACCAGGCCGCGCGGCTTGTCGCAAAGTTTGCTAACCACCGGAGGCAAGCCCAGCTGGTTGAAGGACTTGATCTCAAACGGAATGAGACGAAAAACGGCAGCAGTGGCGCCACGCTGGTTGAAGACGTTGGCGCGGAAGCGGGCCAGGCCTTTCAAGCCGAAGGAGAAGTCGAGTTCGAGGCTTTCCTCGAAGCGGTGCTTCTGCGAGTCGGTCATGACGCTGTAGGCGAGCTGTTTGGTCTCGGCCGGCGTCATCTGCGGCAAATCGAGCGGCACCAGATGTCCGTGCACGCGGATCTGAGGAGGCGAGTTGGTGGTGATATGAAGATCACTGCCACTCATCTCCAGCATTCTTTTGAGCAGATCGCTTAACGACAAACCCATAATCGTTTCCTTCCTTCAGACCGCAAGTACTGCCGATCTCAAATCAGTGAATGGTTTCGCGAGCAACTTCCTCGAGAGTGGTCATGCCCGCCGCTACCTTGATCAAACCACTTCGGCGCAGCGTGATCATGCCGCGTTCGATCGCTTTCTTCTTCAGTTCAACCGCGGATGCGCCTACCAGGACCAGTTCCCTGATTTCGTCATCCACTTCCATTACTTCATACAAACCGCAACGGCCTTTGTAGCCGGTGTTATTGCAAATGCCACAACCCTTGCCTTTCTGGATCTTGATGGTCTTGGCCTCTTCCGGAGTGAATCCCTCCTCGATCAGAGTCTGGACCGGAACCTCGACCACTTCCGTGCATTCCTTGCAAATTCGGCGAACGAGGCGCTGGGCACAAATCAGGTGAACCGAGGTGGCCACGAGGAAGGGCTCGATGCCCATGTTCATCAATCGGGTGATGGTTTCGGGCGCACCGTTGGTGTGGAGCGTGGAGAGCACGAGGTGGCCGGTGAGGGCGGCCTTGATCGCGATTTCGGCGGTTTCGAAGTCGCGGATTTCGCCGACCAGAATGATGTTGGGATCCTGGCGCAGGAAAGAACGCAGAGCGGCGGCAAAATTCAAGCCGATCTGCTCTTTCATTTGCACCTGGTTGACGCCGCCCAGCTGGAATTCGACAGGATCTTCGGCGGTCATGATGTTGGTATCGGGCTGGTTGAGGCGGGAGATGGATGAGTAAAGCGTGTTGGTTTTTCCTGAACCCGTGGGGCCGGTCACCAGCACCATGCCGTAAGGTTTGAGAATGGCCTTCTCGAACTTGACCAGAGACTCGGGTTCGAAACCCAGCTTGGTCATGTCGAGACGCAGGTTTTCTTTGTCGAGCAAACGGAGAACGATTTTTTCGCCCCAGAGTGTGGGCAGGGTGCTGACGCGGAAGTCGAGTTGCTTCTTGCGGCCGCCGATATTCATCTTCAGCATGATGCGGCCGTCCTGCGGCAGGCGCTTCTCGCTAATATCCAGCTTGGCCATGATCTTGAGGCGAGAGGTGATGGCGTCCTTCAGCTTCATGGGCGGCGACATGATGGACTGCAGCACACCGTCAATGCGGAAGCGGACGCGAAACTCCTTTTCGTAAGGCTCGATATGAATGTCGCTAGCGCCCCGCTTCACAGCGTCCCCGAGGACGATGTTGACCAGCTTGACCACGGGAGCTTCGTCGGCAGCTTTCTCCAGCTGCGACAGCTCCATCTGCTGTTCTTCCGTCTGCAGTTCGACGTCGCTATCGTTCATCTCCTGCATCGACTGCATTACGGTTTCGAGGTCTTCTTCTTTCTCTTTGGGACCGCCGTAGGATTTTTCGATGCCCGCGAGAATGGAGCTTTCCGAAGCGACTACTGGCTCGATGTTGAAGCCAGTCATGAACTTGATATCGTCCATCGCAAAGACGTTGGTCGGATCAACCATTGCGATGGTGAGGGACGCGCCTACGCGACTCAAAGGAAGGATCTGGTATCGCTTCGCGGTTTCAAACGGAATCAGCTTGACGACGGCGGGATCGATTTCAAAGTACGAGAGGTTGATGGCGGGAACGCCATACTGCCGGGAGAGAAAATTGGTGACGTCCTCATCGGTGAGGAAGCCGAGCTTCACCAAAGCGGAGCCCAGGCGGCAATTCTGCTCCTTCTGGGCCTTAGTCGCTTGTTCCAACTGCTCTGGGGTAATGATCTTCTCTTTGACGAGAAGGTCACCCAGCCGTTGAGACATACGT
>Ga0074045_10000103_pt1 | contig 71128 bp, 70 predicted proteins | sample BogForMeECP23OM2_FD_94442 | JGI IMG/M metagenome (GOLD analysis project Ga0074045, IMG submission 94442) | Bog forest soil microbial communities from Calvert Island, British Columbia, Canada - Bog Forest MetaG ECP23OM2 | ecosystem: Environmental > Terrestrial > Soil > Wetlands ... | reverse complement strand
CAGCGCACCGGCAACATCGTGATCAACGACGGATACTCCCTTCACTTGGCGCCGATCACCGAAGATGCGGGCACCTGCACGCTGACCCTGGGTGGAACCGGAACTACGGAATCGGCCGCGGCCGCCACCGCGAGCGTGACAGTGCAGACGAGTTGCGTATGGAACGCTGCAAGCGGAGTGAACTGGATCACCTCGGGAGACCCCAAGGTAGGTTATTCGACTGGCACGGGCAGCGGATCTTTCACTATTAACGTCGCGGCGAACCCGTGCTACACGTCCCGTACGGGCAGCCTGACCGTGGTGGCCGGATGGGCCACACCGCAGGGCTTGGTGGAGGGATCGCAGCAGTATACGGTCACCCAATCCGGATCCGACAGCAACCTGACGGTGAGCCCGGCGAGCGTCGCGCTCACCGCGGCCGGCGGCACGGGCACGGTTCAGGTGACCACCGGAACGGGGTGCCCGTGGACCGCAACCACAAATGTGAGCTGGTTGAGCGTCACCAACGTCTCGCTTGGCTCCGGCAGCGGGTTCGTGGCGTACAATGCGATGGCCAACACATCGGCTGCGCGCGGCGGCACGTTGCAAATTGGGCCACAAACGTTCACGGTGACCGAACAGGCCATGCCAGCGCCGGTGCCTCTGGTGACGGGCGTGACCAACGCGGCGAGTTATGCCGTCGGGCCGGTTTCGCCCGGAGAAATCGTCTCCATTTTCGGCAGCAATCTCGGGCCCGCCGCCGGGGCGAGCCTGCAACTCGACTCTGCTGGCACTGGTATCGCGACGAATCTGGGCGGCACTCAAGTGTTCTTCGATGGTGTGGCCGCCGCGCTGACTTATGCGGGCGCGGGCCAGGTCAATGCGGTTGTGCCATACGAGGTGGCGGAGAAGACGGCCACGCAGATGACGGTCGCATACCAGGGCGCCACGTCCGCGCCGGCGACCCTCAACGTGCAGGCGACCACGCCGGCCGTCTTTGCGCTCGAAACCGACGGCCAGGGCAATGGCGCCATTCTCAACCAGAACAATTCGCTGAACGGCAAAGCCAATCCGGCCGCGCGGGGGTCGGTGGTGCAGATCTTCCTCACCGGAGGAGGTGTGACCAACCCGGCCAGCACGGACGGCTGGATCACGACCCTGATCGGTGGCCAGTTTCCGCTGCTGGTGGCCGAGCCGGTGACGGTGACGATCGGCGGCGTGGCGGCGACGCAGATCGGTTACGCCGGCGGCGCGCCCGGAGCCGTGGCCGGGTTGACGCAGATCGACGCGACGGTGCCGGGAAGCGTGACGCCGGGCAGCACGCTGCCGCTGGTGGTCGGGATCGGCTCGGCGCAAAGCCAGAGTGGCATCACGATCGCGGTCGACTAGGGGGCGCACACCTGTGTCCGCTCAAGAACTGCTGGATCCGGTCGCTGCCTATGACCGGGTTGCGCCCATCTACACGCGGCTGTCGGATGAGCGCAGGGCGTATCTCGACGCCGTCGACCGGCTGGTGGTCGGCGAGGTTCGGCTGCACAGCCGCTCACTGCTGGACGTTGGCACGGGGGATAGCGCCCGCGCGATTCGCATTGCGGCGGAGGCGGGCCTGCGCGATGTCACGCTGCTGGAGCCGAGCCCCGTCATGCGGAGCTTCTGCCCGGCGAACGCGAACGTCTGGGCCATGCGGGCCGAAGATCTGCATGCCCAGCACGGCAGCTTCGACGTCATCACCTGTCTCTGGAACGTGCTTGGACACATCTTCCCGGCGGCCGCGCGCCGGGAAGTATTGCGCCAATTCGCCCGGCTGCTGGCACCGGAAGGCAGGATCTTTATCGACGTGAACCACCGCTATAATGCGCGCCATTACGGGGCGCTGGCGACGGCCATGCGTTTCCTGCGCGACCGCGTGTCGCCGGACGAAGCCAATGGCGATGTCAAGGTCGTCTGGAATATTGACGGTCGATCCTGCGCCACCAGCGGGCACGTCTTCACTCACCGCGAATTTGCGAAACTGGCGGAATCCGCCTGGCTCCGCGTCGAGAAGCGGTTCGTGATCGACTACGCTTCCGGAGAACTGCGGCAGCGAAGTTATCAAGGCAATCTGCTGTACGTGCTGCGGTGACGTCGCTCAGGAGACGCGATCCGGGCTCACGCGGACGGTAGGCGCGCGCTTGATGAGAAGCTCTTCGCCGAGCGGCACCGACACCAGCACGGCGGCGATTCTCTCCGCCGCGTGCCCGTCGCCGTACGGGTTCTCGATTCCCCGCAGCGAATTGCGGAAGTCGTCCGTCATCGCCAAGGCGACGCGGTCCTGAATTGCGGTGACGTTCGCGTCGGCATCGAGCACGTTCGGTGCGCGTTCGCGGCCTCGCTGCCGGATACCCACATTGACCGCCGGCACCGCGAAGGACGCGGCCTCCATGATCCCGCTGCTCGAATTCCCCAGCAGAAGATCTGCACACCGCAGCAGGCTCCAGTAGAGCGTAGGGTCGAGGTTAATCAACACACGGCCGTTCCCTCGCCGCTGGAGGAACGACCTTGTTCGTTCGATCAGCTCCCGGCTGCCGGCGTCGGCGTTCGGGTAGCAAAACACGAGCTGCGCCGGGATGGATTCGAGCGCGGTAAAGAGCGCGTCGGCTTCACGCGTGGGGTCGCGGGCAATGGTCGTGGGATGATATGCGATCAGCGCGGTAGGGCGCACCAACTGGATGCCGAGTTGCGCTTCCACCTGCGCGCGATCGAGCAGCGGGCTACGGCGCAAGTGGTCGAGCGAAGGAGCGCCCGCGCGGTGGACGCGCCACTCCTCCTCGCCCATGGCGATCACGCGCGCCCGCGCCAGCTCCGTGGATGTGAAGTGAAGGTGGCTGAGCTTGGTGAGCGCATTGCGAACGGCGTCGTCAATGGCGCCTTCGCTGATCTCGCCGCCTTCGATGTGCGCCACCGGAATGCGCAGCGCAGTCGCCACCGCCGCGGGCGCCAGCATCTCGTAGCGATCGGCAATCAGCAGCAACAGGTCGGGGCGCATCTGGCCCAGGCAGTCGGCCAGACCGAGCGTCGCCAGGCCAATGGTCTTGGCCATGCCGACATCGCTGTCCGAACTCAGCAGGCATTCGATGCGTGCCGCAATCGGGAAGCCGTCCTTCTCGATCTCTTCCGCCGTGCAACCGAATTCGGGAGAGAGATGAGGGCCGAGCGCGACAATCTGCAACTCCACCCCCGGGCTCGCCGAGAGTTCCCGCAGCGGCCAGTATAAGTGACAGTAATCGGCGCGCGAAGAAGTGACCGCCGCGATCTTACGCTTCATCTTGCAACTCTCCCGCGGAATTGATCGTATGGTTCGGCTGCCCCGCCTGGGCAGATTGGGCGCAAGCGCCGCCGCCGAGCGGAGGATCACCACTAGAGTATTCCCATTTGCGATTGCGGCGTGCGGCCCGATACTGCGGACGACTCAAGCTCCAAGCGGAGCCGCGGCCAACTGGAGCGGTCAGTTGGAAAACGCCGATACCTGCATTGCATCCCCGGACGTAACGACGTGCGGTCCACCCTCTGCCCTACCGTCGCGGCTCCGGCGCGCGGCCGGAGCGATAGCATGGGGTGGAGGAGATCGAAATGCCGCAATCGGAAGCGGAATCGCTGGCGCGCGCGGTAATAGCGCGGCTGCGGTCGGCGGGGCACCAGGCGTATCTGGTGGGCGGTTGCGTGCGCGACTTGCTGCTGGGGGCGCCGCCGAAGGATTTCGACGTCTCGACCGACGCGCGGCCGGAGCGCGTGATGGAGCTGTTTCCGCAATCCGGGCTGGTCGGCGCGCACTTCGGCGTGGTGCTGGTGCGCGATGGGTCGGCACAGGTGGAAGTGGCCACCTTCCGCAGCGATCGCGAATACGAGGATGGCCGGCGGCCCGCCGCAGTACACTTCGAAACCGGCCCGAAGGCCGATGTGCTGCGCCGCGACTTCACCGTCAACGGCCTCATGATGGACCCGGAAACCGGGCACGTGCTGGACTACGTCGAGGGCTGCGCCGATCTCGACGGCCGGCTGGTGCGCTCGATCGGCGATCCCGATGCACGTTTTCGCGAGGACCATCTGCGGCTGCTGCGCGCCGTGCGGTTCGCGGCGCGGCTGGGATTCTCGATCGATCCGGCCACGTTTGCCGCCATGCGCCGCCATGCCGCCCTGATTGCGCGGGTTTCGGCCGAGCGTGTTCGCGACGAGCTGGTGCGCATTCTCACTGAAGGCGGCGCCGCCTATGGCCTGGACCTGCTGGACGAAAGCGGCCTGCTGGCCTCGCTGCTGCCGGAAGTGACAGCCATGCACGGCGTGGAGCAGCCACCCGAATTTCACCCCGAAGGCGACGTATGGAAGCACACACGCCTGATGATCGAGAACCTCGATCGTGCCACGCCGGCACTGGCCATGGGCGCGCTGCTGCACGACGTGGGCAAGCCGTCCGTGTTCCGCGTGGCGGACCGCATACGTTTCGACGGGCACGTGGAGAAAGGTGTCGAGATGGCTCGCGCGATTCTCACGCGGCTACGTTTCTCGCGCGAGGACACCGGGCAGGTGGAGTCGCTGGTGGCGCATCACATGCACTTCAAGGACGTAGGGCGCATGAAAGAGAGCACGCTCAAGCGGCTGATGCGCCTGCCCCATTTCGACGAACACCTGGAACTGCACCGCCTCGACTGCCTGGCCAGCAATGGCCACATGGAAACCTACGAATTGATGAAGCGCAAGCTGCGGGAGACGACCGCCGACGAGATCAAACCGGCGCCGCTGATCACGGGCGCCGATCTGATCGCGGCCGGCTACCGCCCCGGCCCGCGTTTCGGCGAGATCCTTTCGGCCGTCGAGGACGCCCAGTTGGAACATCGTCTGCGGAGTCAAACAGAGGCAATGAAGTGGGTACTGGCGCAATATCCTTTGGAGGACTGACGCCAAGCTCGGGCGTAGCCACAACCCGAGCCACCGTCGGCAGGGGCTGCGCCTTGGCGGGTTCTGGCGGCGGGGGGGTGTATTTGCCGTAGGCCAGGTCGAGCAGCTCGACGATATGCATCACGCGCTGGTCCTTTCCGTGTAGGCGAACGCCGGCTTCCATCTGTACCTCGCAGCCGGGGTTGGCGGTGGCGATAATGGTGGCGCGCGTGCGGTTGACCGCCTCCATCTTGTGCGCCAGAATCCGCAACGACATTTCGTTCTGCACGACGTTGTAGCTACCGGCGCTGCCGCAGCAGATGTCGGCGCCGGACATTTCCTCCAGCGTGATGCCGGGGAAGGCGGCGAGCAGCTTGCGCGGTGCGCCGCGGATACGCTGGCCGTGGGCGAGATGGCAGGCGTCCTGATAGGTCACCACCGCATCCACCGCGCCCATCTGACAGTTCAGCGCGAGCGAGGCGAGGAATTCGGTGACGTCGCGGACCTGGGCCGAAAACTTCCTCGCGGCGGTCGCGTAGGCCGGATCGCCGGCCAGCAGCTCGCCGTATTCCTTCAGCATGGCGCCGCAGCCGGCAGCGTTGCTGATGATGACGTCGAAGGTGCCGTCCCGCAAGGCTTCGATGTTGCGGCGGGCCAGCGCGCGTGCACCGTCGGGAAGACCGGAATGTAGATGCAGCGCGCCGCAACAGCCTTGCCCGGCGGGCACCACCACCTCGCAGCCGTTGCGCTGCAACACGCGCACAGTGGCCTCATGCAAGCGCGCAAAGCAAACGTTGGCGACGCAGCCGGAGAGGAATGCCGCTCGGTAGCGTCGCACGCCATCGGCGGGAAAGGTCTTGCCAATTTGCGAGAAGAAGAACGGAGGGTCGGCCGAGGGAGCGAGCTGCACCACGTCGCCGGCTCGCCCCAGCAGCCTCATCAGTCCCAGCGCGCGCGCCAGCGTCTTCAGGCCGCTGGCTTCGTACAAGTAGAGCAGCGTGCCGGCGATGGAAAGCAGCGCGCGCGATTGGATGAGCCGGCCGAACAGGAACGCGCGCAGCCGGCCCGCTATGCGGCCGTGCGGAATGCGCGCTTCGATTTCGGCGCGCGCCTGCGCCACCATCCGGCCATAAGGCACGCCCGATGGACAGGCGGATTCGCAGCCGCGGCAGGCCAGGCACAGGCCGATGTGCTCGAGATAAGCCGGTGTGATCGGCGCGCCCTCGGCGACCTGCACCATTTGATAAACGCGGCCTCGCGGCGAATCCATTTCCAGGCCCAGTTCGCGATAAGTGGGGCACGCATTCAGACACAGGCCACAGTGGACACACTTATCGAGATCGAACTGGCTGGGCCCGGCGACGCGGGGATCAAAAGCGCTGGTAGAGTCGGCCACGGTTCAACACGTTGCACGGATCAAATAGAGCTTTGAGCCGCCGCATGGTTTCGAAATCGGCGCCGGGAGCGGGCCACAGTTCGAGTTCGGACTTACGCGCTTCCGGCGCGTACTCAATGACCGCTCTCGAAGCTTGCCCGGCCGCATCCGCCAGGTAGCGGGCGGCGGAGCCTGTTTCTTCAAAGTAGATATAGCAGACGCCCGAGCCGGCGCGAGCCACTGCCGGCACGGCCAGCGGCCCCATAATCTTATCCAGATCCGTCAGCGTGGAGGAGACGCGCACTACGGCGCCATCGGGGTGGGCGGCGAGAAAGAGCGGCGTGAATTCTTCCACTTGTCGCCAGAACTCCTCGTGCCGCGCGCCATCCAGCGCGGCGGCATCGCCGAACGCGGACAGCTCGCGCTGGCAACGATCCACGGTGGCCTGGTTGCCCTCGGCGCGCACCGCCAGCACCCAGGCCGCGCTGCCGTGAATGGAGGCGGGCGGATTGAACAGGTCGATGGCGGCGGGCTGCAGCACGCTCGCCAGCAGGCGGGCGCGAGCCGCGAAAGCGGCTTTCGCGTCGGCGAAGGAGAGTAGAATGGTGCGCTCGGCTTCGGCCATGGGGTGGACCTTGAAGTTGACCACCGCAATCGCTGCCAGCGTGCCGAAGGAGCCAATCATCAGCTTCGCCATGTCGAGGCCGGCCACGTTCTTAACCACCATCCCGCCCGACTGCACCAGCTTGCGCTCCAGCGTTACGAACCACATACCGATCACCATGTCGCGGGCGGTGCCATACAGTCGCCGGCGCGGCCCGCTCGTGTTGGACGCGATCACGCCGCCGACCGTTGCTTGCGCGGCGAACGGCGGATCGAGCGGCACCATCTGCCGGTTCTGGCCAAGCAGCGCGGTCAGGTCGCGCCAGGGCATGCCCGCTTCCACGCTGATGGTCAGATCGCGCGGTTCGTATTGGAGCACGTGGTTGAGTGCGGCGGTGCTGATGCTTTCGTCGGCAACGGCGGCCGGGCCGGCCATCAGCCGCTTGCTGCCATTGCCTTGCAGGCAGATGGTGCGCAGGTGGCGCGCGGCGCGGCTGAGCGCCTCGGCGAGATCGTCGTAGGTCTCCGGGGTATGCAACATTGCCGTTCGATATCGGCACACACGCCGGGCTAAACATCCTCCGGCCCGGCTAGAAGATAATGATAAACCATGGCGAATCTATATGCCGGGACGTCCGGTTTCGCCTACGCGTCGTGGAAGCCGGACTTCTATCCGGCCACGCTGCCGGCCTGGCGATTTTTGGAGCACTACGCGACGCGGCTTCCCGCCGTGGAAGTCAATTACACGTTTCGCCGCATGCCCGCCGCGGCAACGCTGGAGGCGTGGGCGGAAGCGACGCCGCCGGGATTCGTCTTCGCGGTAAAGGCGAACATGCGGATCACCCATATCCTGCGGCTGAAGAATGCGCGACTGGCGACGCGGGCTTTTCTCAAAGCGCTCGCTCCGCTGCGCCCGGCGCGGCTGGGGCCGATCCTGTTCCAACTCCCGCCCAACCTGAAGCGCGACGATAAGCTGCTGGCCGCGTACCTGAAAACGTTACCCAAGGACCTGCGCTACACATTCGAGTTCCGTCATCCGTCGTGGCTGGCGGAGGAAGTGTACGCCGAGTTGCGCCGTCATAACGTCTCGCTGTGCATCGCCGAATCGGAGAAGCTCGCAGTTCCCGAAGTAATCACCGCCGATTTCGCTTATTACCGCCTGCGCAAGCCAATTTACTCCAAGGCCGACGTAAGAGCGATGGCCGCACGATATAAGAAGTTACTCGCCACCGGCCGCGACTTATGTGTGATGTTCAAGCATGAAGACACGGCGGAGGGAGCGCTGAATGCGGAGAGGCTGATGAGGTGGGCGGAGTAGGGGGAAGATTCACAAGTGCCGGCGAATCATAATGCCCGCGTGAGCCGTCAGTGTCGGACGGCGGCCAAATGGCACGGACTGCGGTGGCGTACGCCGCAACAGTTACTGTTTCTGGCTCACAACAACCGTCACAGACAGTCTTTTCGTGGCATCCGCGAACGGCTCGGCACTTACCAAGAACTTGAGAACCTGGTACCGACCGGTCGATGGGGGCGCCATTAGGATTTCTTCGTAGATTCCCGCTGCGCCACCGGGCTTCACTGTCCCCGGCTCGAGCGTCAGCGGAGGGACCGGCCATGGCGCTGGGTCCGGGCTAATCACCTCCTGCCGCCAGCTCACGTCGCCGCTAGCCAGGTCGGTGGCGCCGTCCGCTTCGAGCACGACTTGTAAGTGCGCGGACTGGTTTGGGACAAGGCTAATAGGCGGACGGGAAGTAACTTTCTTCCCATCCACGTACCACAGGAACGACCGGATTGCGATTGGACTATCCTACCAGACTCACAGGTCCTCCGGTTTCAAGCCGGTCTTCTTCGCAATCTGCGCCAGGAGTCCTGGCCCGACCTCGTCGGCGTCATGAAACGCGAATGTGTAGTTAGCCCACCCTGCACGCTTGAGACGACGATGCGAACCATTCTGCCAAGCTAGCGTCCAACCGATCCTGAGCAGCGCGGCCAAAAGTTGTTTTGCTTTGACGGACCGCCAACGGCTCATGCGACGGAGAAGACCTTGGCGAGCGGTACGGGAACTTCCTCGCCATGATCGATGCAGTCGGCGGCGACCCGTAGCGCTAGCGCGCGCACGGCGGCCGTGGCGGCCTCCTGCGTATCGCCGTAAGCCATCACGCCCGGCATGGATTCAATGTCGGCCCACCAGCGGCCATCATCTTCTCGTCCCAAGGTGATTGGAATCGATTCGAATGTGACTGTCTCCATCGGCGTCCCCGGCTTCATTATAGTTGTTTCGCGTAGGTAGTTGCCGACCGACCGCTCCCTTTGGTCGCGACTCCGATCGGAGCCGCGACCAAAGGGAGCGGTCTTGGCCATGCGTCTCTACTTCGCCCCTCCATTCAACAGCCCTCTCACCCGCAGCCAATCGGCCAGCCTCGCGGGCCAGGAGGACAGAGCTTCATCTGTCGCCGCCAGGCCGACGCCGTGCGGGCCTTGTGCATAGATGTGCATCTCAGCCGGCACGCCGGCCTTGCGCAGCGCCAGGTAAAAGAGCACGCTGTTCTCCACCGGCACGACTGTATCGGTGGTTGTGTGGTAGAGAAACGTCGGCGGCGTCGCGGCGGTGACCTGCAAATCGTTCGAGAGGCTCTCGACCAGCTTGGGGTCGGGGTTCGCACCCAGCAGATTGTCGCGTGAGCCGTGGTGCGTGTACGTGGCGTTCATGGTAATCACCGGGTAGACCAGCACCGCGAAATCGGGACGGCTGGAGACACGGTCGATGGCGTCGCGGGCGGTCGGGTTGCCGGCATCGAAATGGGTCTCGGCGGTGGACGCCAGGTGGCCGCCGGCGGAAAAGCCCATGACGCCGACGCGGTCCGGCAGCACCCGGTACTGGGCGGCCTTGGCGCGCACGGTGCGGATGGCGCGTTGCGCATCGCCCAATTCGATCGGGTGATGATAGCGGGGGCCGAGCCTGTACTGAAGCACGAACGCGGCGACGCCGACCGAGTTGAGCCATTGCGCCACTTGCGCGCCTTCGTGATCGAGTGCCAGGTGCTGGTATCCGCCGCCGGGACAGACGACGATGGCGGTACCCGTGCCGTGACCTTCGGGCACCAGGTAGGGTGTGATGGATGGCTTATCGGCGTCGGCTGTCCCGAGCGCGCCGGGAGCGCCATTGGGCCAGAGCAGCTCCGGCTTGGTCATGTTGATCGCCTGCCCAAACATGGCAGTAGCCAGTAGCGGAAGAACAAGAACTCGCATCATGCAGAATACGGTACCACCCGGACATCCAATGTGAGCTCGCTGCACGGAGTGCACTTCCTGCTTGGAATGTTGCGGCTGCCCGCAAGGGACTTCGGAATTGCGCGGCAGCTATCGCACGGCCAGTGTGACAGTATCTTTCAATACTACAGCGGTTGCGGCGGGACGTAGCTCGCTCCGATTTCCATGTAATGTTAGTAGGCCTAACTGTACTATAGGGTATCGGGGAATCCCCATTCATCGCCGTTTTGCACCAATGTTCTGCCGGTGCCTGAGGGATTAGATCCCATCAAAGGAGAGTACTCATGGCTGCTAGGTCTGTGCACGTTCAGTTCAATGTCGAAGCAATGCCAAACACAAAGCTCGTTCTCGTTGGTTCGGGCCTTTCTCATGGGGAGTGGAGCTCGGGCTTGCAACCCCCAAACTCGCTGACCCCACCAACAACCAGCGTCGAGTGGCAATCGGAGTCCGATGGGTTCTTGACCGGGACTCAGGGTTGGGTTCGCTATTACCCGGTTACCCCGGGCGGCAACGCACCGGCAAACCCGCCCGATCAAGACACCATTTACATAACATGGGACGACCCGTACACCGGGGCGAATGCGTACTCGTCGACCGCGCCGTCGCCGTACCGCATCAACGGTGGCTCTGTTCTCGATTACAACGCGGACAACGACTCGGCGGTCTTCGCCCTGTCCTTTGCCGGCGAGCTCCAGACGAGTAACACGTCGCCGGCGCTTGCCAATTTCGCTCCAGGTCCCGAAGGAAGCCAGCTCGTTATGGCCTACGTCGCGACCAACAAGAGCAACGATCTGTTTGTGACAACCACCGACACCCTCGGCACGTGGAGCCAGTCCAGCCCTGTCACCGGCCAACAAAGTAAGATAGCGCCCGCCCTTACGGAGTTCAACGGCCAGCTTGTGCTGGCCTATATCGCCAATAACTCCAGTGCGGACCTGCTAATTGCCAAGTCCAAAGACTCCGTCAACTGGTCGCCATCCAGCCAGATCCCAGGACAATCGTCCGCGCTAGCTCCCGCCATCACGGTATTCAAAAGCGAGCTCCTCGTTGCCTATGTCGCACGTAACAGCAGCCACGATCTGCTATTAGCCACGACCAGCAACAGCGGCGCCAACTGGAACAACAGCCAAACGGTCATCGAACCGAACGGCGTATTGCAATCAAGCCCATTCACGCCGGCAATCACCGTGATGGGAGGTGAGCTCTACATCGCCTACGTCGCCAATGACGGCAGCAACGACTTGATCGTTACCAAGTCGAGTAATCTCTCCAGTTGGACGACGACGCGCGTCACCGGGCAAACCAGCCCGGGGACGCCGGCACTCACGTCGTTCGGCACCACCCTTGTGATGGTCTACCGCGCCGATAATGGCAGTCTCGATCTGACCGCAACCGTATCGATCAACGGTGGCGCCACCTGGTCGACCGGCAAGGCGATCAACGGCCCGCAGACCAGTCCCATGCCGCCTTCGTTAGCGACGTTTACGAACACGGTGGTCCTGGCTTATGTGTCCAACGACACCAGCCAGCGCCTGATCGTGTCGAGTTCCTCCGACGGCATAAACTGGCAGCCCGGCACCAATGTCACCGGCCCATAACCGGTTTCACACCGCAAGCGTCTTATGAAACTCAAAAAGAGGGGGGCGGAGCTTTCCGATCCCCCTTTTTTGTGCGATGAAGACTGCGTCAAGCGCCCGGCATAGCGCGGTCCGGTCGGCGTCCGGGAGCGCCGCAACGTCCTCCTAGCGCTGGCCCTCCCAGCTACCGGATACAATGGCCACATGACCCAGCCGACTCGCCGTGAGCTTCTCCGGATCGCATCCTCCATTGCGCCAACATTGTGGCTGGCGCGAGGCGCGTCTGCGCAGACACCGCCAGCGCTTGAGTTACAACCCCTTGCCGGCAAGCTGACGCTGCTCACCGGTGCCGGGTGTAACATCGCGATCTTGCAGGGAGCGGACGGACTGCTGCTGATCGACAGCGGCCTTCCGCAAAACGCCGAGACCATGGACCGCAAGGCGCGTTCGGTCGGCCCTTCCACCATTCAGGTGCTCATCAACACGCATTACCACTTTGACCATGTGGGGGGCAACGAGCGGCTCGGCCGCGAGGGCGTGCGTATCATGGCGCACGAGAACGTCCTCAGCCGCCTGAGCACACCGCAGAAGAACTCCTTCCTGAATCGCGAGTTTCCAGCCCTCGCGCCGGCAGGCCGCCCCGCCGTGACGTTCTCCACCGCGGGCGCGCTCACACACGGTAGCGAGAAGCTTGTGTACCGCCATCTGCCGCCCGCGCACACCGACGGCGATGCGACGGTTCACTTCCAAAACGCCAACGTGTACCACACGGGCGATTTGCTGTTTAACGGCATGTACCCGTTCATCGACTACTCGGTGGGAGGGTCGATTGAAGGCATGGTCGCCGCCGCCGATCTGATAATCGAAGCCGTGGATGCGAAGACAAAGATCGTCCCCGGGCACGGACCGATGGCCGTCCGCGATGATGTGCGCGCGTTCCGCGCCATGCTCGCCGGCGTAAACGAACAAGTGACGGCGCTTATCAAAGCCGGAAAGACACTCGATCAGGCACAGGCCGCCGAACCGACCAAGACCTGGGACGAGAAGTGGGGCAAGGGCTTCCTGAAGGGCTCCGATTTCGTCCGCATGCTCTACGCAGGCAAGTCCGGCGCGCGCGGTTGAAGATCGCCTTGATCGGCACGGTTCGATACTCAACCGCCGTGGATCGTGCGTAGAAGTCTACGTCGTGTTCGAGCGGTTGCAGACGGAAGCTCGGGTGGAGCGAACCCCAACGGCCATTTACCGCCCTCCTAAAACCGTGGCGCAGACTGTCAAGTCTGCAGAGCCGAGATTCATCTCGGCTTTCCCTGTCGCGCTGGACCATGGATAATCGGCCACGCGCGCCACCAGTCCGGCCTGCATTGGATTGTTTTCAATGTACGCCTTGATGCGTTCCGATTCCCGCTCGTCGCGCACCCAGTGATCGTAGGACTCCGCCTGCCAGAACGGTTCCCCCGTTCGCCCCAGCAACCGATTCGCCTCGCGCGCCGTGTAGCCCTTCAGTGTCTGCAAGAACCGGCTGGGACCGACCCGCGGCAGCGCCAGCAGATGCACATGATTTGCCATTACCACGAAGGCTTCGAGATCGTAGTATTCCAGTTGTTCCGCACAGTGCCGAATGGAGTCCACCACGAGTTGCGCAATTGGGGCCTGCTTGAGATAGAGCGGTCCTGAGCGCGCGGAGTCCAGCTGCCGGTCCATCCAGACAAATGCCCTCCCGGCATTTCGCGTGTCTGGCGGCGGGTAGAGATTGTGCGGGAGACTGCCGTGGAGATGCCATGTGACGAAAAGGGATTTGCCTTGCGGATGTATATGGGGAAGACGGCGGCGCGGGACGTCCATGGCGGGTTAGTGGCTGGCATCGCGGAAGGGTCTCTTGAGAAACCAAGAAAAGCCGGGAAGAATCTCGGCTCTGCAGGCTGGACAGCCTGCGCCACGGTGGCAGGGTTCGACCTCCCGCGGTGGCGGCCTGAACCGCGCAGTTCAGGCCGCCCCGCGTCCCTGCGCCCACTCCTCCCAGTTAACCCCGCCCATATCTCCCGTTCTGATGAACTGGCGGTGCCTGGCGAAGGCTCTATCCGTAGGGGATTTCTACTTCGCAAGAGCTGCCGCGTGTGGCCGCGCTCACCGCCGCGACCACCTAACCGACATGGCGCCGGATCAGACTCCATCGGTCCTTGCCCAAATCCACAACGGCGATCTTATGGCGGGCGAGATACTGCTGACGGCTGAGGTTCTTGTCGGCCGTGACGAGCACTTCGAACCAGGCGGCCTCGGCTTCATTCGGCAACTTGCCGATTCCCAGCCCCGTCCCAACCGGTTCACGCCGTCCAAAAACATTTCCCCCACCTCCAACTCAAACCCCCACAAGCACTTACACCCATCTCCCGCAGCCCCGCGTATCCAATCTGACCCGCCCTGTGCCACAGTAACAGTGGAGCAGGTCCCCGCGGCTGCCTACCGGGCGCACGCCCGGCGTCGCCGTAGCCAAACCGGCCAAATGGGGCGAATTCGCCCCAAAATCCACCGGTGGTTTTTATTGTTTTCAACAACTTAGCGCAAAACAATGAGACAAAATCGCCCCACTTTCGCGTGTTGTGAAAATACACAGCTCGCATCCCGACGCTGGGGAAACCCGCGGGGCAACCGGACGGTAACGAAGGGCGCTACGCCGCTCCCTACGCCCACTCCTCCCACTTGATCCCGCCCATATCCCCCGTTCTGATGAACTGGCGGTGCATGGCGAAGGCACGCGAGAGCGATTGCGGCGTGTGGCCGTGCTTGACGATTTCGATGTATTCGAGCAGTTGCGGGCGGAAGCTCGGGTGAGCGCACTTCTCGATGATGATGCGGGCGCGCGCGTGCGGGTCCTGGCCGCGCAAATCGGCCACGCCCTGCTCGGTGATCACCACCTGCACGGAATGCTCGCTGTGATCGACGTGCGTCACCAGCGGAACGATGGTGGAGATCTTGCCGCCCTTGGCGGTGGAGGCGCAACTGAAGATCGAGAGATACGCGTTGCGCGTGAAATCGCCCGAGCCGCCGATCCCGTTCATCATCTGCTTGCCCAATACGTGCGTCGAATTGACGTTGCCGAACACGTCCACTTCAATCGCGGTGTTCATCGAGATGATGCCCAGGCGCCGCACCACTTCCGGGTTATTCGAAATCTCCTGCGGACGCATCAGGATCTTCGAGCGAAACAGGTTCAATTGATCGACGATGCGATGCATGGCCACAGGGCTCAGCGTCAGCGAGCAAGTGGATGCGAACTTGCAGCGTCCGCTTTCAAGCAGATCGACCACCGAATCCTGCAACACCTCCGTGTACATTTCGAAGGCGGGGATCTCGGGCAAGCGGCCGAGCGCGCCCAGCACGCTGTTGGCAACATCGCCCACGCCCGATTGCAGCGGCAGGAAGCTCTTCGGCAAGCGGCCGGCGCGCATTTCGCCCACTAGAAACTCGGCCACATTCTGGCCGATCTGTTCCGTGGCCGGCGTCGGCGGGCTGAACGGAGCGGATTCATCGTCCAGATCGGTCTCCACCACGCCCACGATCTTCGATGGGTCCACCGTGATCAGCGGCGAGCCGATGCGGTCCGTGGCGTGATAGATGGGTATTTCGTGGCGATGCGGCGGGTCGGCCGGTTCGTAGATATCGTGCATGCCGAGCAGCGTTGGCGGATGCCGCCGGTTGAGCTCGATCAGAACTTTCGCGGCGCGCCCCACAAACGTCGGCGCGGCGCCCACCGAGGTGCTGAGCACGATGCCGCCGCCGGAGGTGATGTCGCACGCTTCCACCACCGCCCAGTCGACTGCACCCAGGAAGCCATAACGCACGATCTGCGGCAGCACCGAAAGGTGCATGTCGACAAAGCGCGTCTCGCCCTTGTTGATCGACGAGCGCAGCGCGGCGTTCGATTGATACGGCGTGCGGAAGCTGATGGCATTGGCTTCGGCCAGCGCGCCATCGAGCGACGGCCCGGTGGAGGCGCCGGTCAGCACGCCGATCTGAAACTCGCGGCCCGCTTCGTGTTCCCGCTTGGCGCGCTTGGCAACCTCGAGCGGAATCGCCTTCGGCGCGCCGGCCGGCGTGAACCCGCTGAAGCCGACCGTCTGGCCGTGCTGTATGTGGCTGGCGGCCTCTTCCGCCGTCAGCTTGGGATAGGAAAACGACATAACGAACTATTTCTCCTGCGAACGATAAATTTGTAGTAACTCTCGGCTGGCTGCGAACGGCGTCACCTGCCCGCGCTCCACCGCTTCTTCCAGGCCCGGCAGCCGCGCCGAGACGCCTTGGTGGCCGCGGAACGAATCTTCCAGGCCCATCGAAACCATCTCGCGCATCCATTCGAGCGCCTGCCGGCTGCGCCGCGCTGCCAGGTGGCCGGATGCTTCGAGTTTCGCGCGGTGCTCCAGCACCATGTCCCAGGTCTCGCCGATGCCCTCGCGCTGCAATGCCGAACAGGTGAGCACGCGCGGCGTCCAGCCATCGGCCGAAGCGGGGAATAGGTGCAGCGCGTTCGAATACTCCACGCGCGCGCGTTCGGCCTTGCGCCGGTTGTCGCCATCGGCTTTGTTGATCGCCATACCATCGATCATTTCGATGATGCCGCGCTTGATGCCTTGCAGTTCGTCGCCCGCGCCGGCCAGCATCAGCAGCAGGAAAAAATCCGTCATCGAACGCACGGCGGTTTCCGATTGGCCCACTCCCACTGTTTCCACCAGCACGTTCTCGAAGCCGGCGGCCTCGCACAGCAGGATGGTTTCGCGTGTGCGCCGCGCCACGCCGCCCAGGTGCCCGCGCGAAGGCGACGGCCGTATGAAGGCGCGCTCCTCGACGCTGAGCCGCTCCATGCGCGTCTTGTCGCCGAGGATGCTGCCGCCCGAAATGGGGCTCGAGGGGTCCACGCTCAGCACGGCCACGCGCTCGCCGCGCTCGCGGATCAGGTGCATGCCCAACGCGTCGATGAAGGTGCTCTTGCCAACGCCCGGCACGCCAGTGATGCCGACACGCCGCGACTTGCCGGTGGCAGGCAGAATGGAGTCGAGCATCCGCGCCGCCAGCTCGCTATCGGCCGCGAGGTCGCTTTCCACCACCGTGATGGCGCGCGCCAGCGTGACGCGATCGCCGCGCAGGATCCCTTCGATGTACCGTTCGAGCGGCAACCGCCCGCGCCGGCGATGAGTCGCACTAGCCGGCATCGCTCACAACCACCCACATTGAGCCCGTGGCGCAGGCTCTAAAGCCTGCTGCGTCGCCAGTCGTGGCGACGTTTCTTGGCCGGGGCGGAGTCTCATGCGCAGCAAAGAAAAGCCGAGACGACTCTCGGCCCTGCAGGCTGGACAGCCTGCGCCACGCGTTACGCCGCACGCGTCGTACCCATCAGCGCATGAAGAATCTTCTGCGCGCACACGGGGATCACCGTGCCGGGGCCAAATACTTCGGCCACGCCCGCTTTCTCCAGGAAGTCGTAATCCTGCGGCGGAATCACGCCGCCGACGACAACCAGTATGTCCTCGCGGCCGAACTTGCGCAACTCGGAGATCACCTCCGGCACCAGCGTCTTATGGCCGGCAGCCAGGCTCGATACGCCGAGCACGTGCACGTCGTTCTCCACCGCCATGCGTGCCGCTTCAATCGGCGTCTGGAACAGCGGCCCGACGTCGACATCGAAGCCGAGATCGGCGAAGGCCGTCGCGATCACTTTGGCGCCGCGGTCGTGTCCATCCTGGCCCATCTTGGCGATCAGAATGCGCGGGCGCCGTCCTTCCGCCTTGCCGAATTCCTCCGCCAGCTTGTGCGCCTTCTGAAATTCGGGATCGGCCTGGCTCTCCGACGAATACACGCCCGAGATGGTGCGGTTGACCGCCTGATAACGTCCGTATACTTTTTCGAGCGCACTCGAAATCTCACCCAGTGTGGCACGCGCGCGGGCGGCGTTCACGCCAAGTTCGAGCAGGTTGCCTTCGCCGCTCTCCGCGCTCGCGGTCAATGCCGCCAGCGCCGCTTCCACCGCGCCGTTGTCGCGCGTCGCGCGCACTTGCGCCAGGCGCCGTAGTTGCGAATCGCGAACCGCGCCGTTATCTACTTCGAGCGTGTCGATGTGTTCCTCACGGCCGGTCTGGTACCGGTTCACGCCTACGATCACCTCGCGGCCGGAATCGATGTAGGCCTGCCGCCGCGCGGCCGCCTCCTCAATTCGCATCTTCGGGATGCCGGTTTCGATCGCCTTGGCCATGCCGCCCAGGCTTTCCACTTCCTGAATGTGATGCCACGCCTTGTGCATCAGCTCGTGCGTCAGGCTCTCGACATAATAACTGCCCGCCCACGGATCCACCGCGCGCGTAATACCGGTTTCCTGTTGCAGGTAGATCTGGGTGTTGCGCGCGATGCGTGCGGAAAAATCCGTCGGCAGCGCAATGGCTTCGTCGAGCGCGTTGGTGTGCAGCGATTGCGTGTGTCCCAACACCGCGGCCAGCGCCTCGATCGCCGTGCGCGCCACGTTGTTGTACGGGTCTTGCGCCGTCAGACTCCAGCCGGAAGTCTGCGAGTGCGTGCGCAGCGCCATCGACTTGGGATTCTTCGGTTGGAATCCATGAATCAGCTTCGCCCACAGCACGCGCGCCGCGCGCAGCTTGGCGATTTCCATGAAGTGATTCATGCCGATGCCCCAGAAGAAGCTCAGCCGCGGCGCGAACGCGTCCACATCCAAACCGGCCGCGATGCCCGTGCGCACGTATTCCACACCATCGGCCAGCGTGTAGCCCAGCTCGATATCGGCCGTCGCGCCCGCTTCCTGCATGTGGTAACCGCTGATCGAAATGCAGTTGAACTTCGGCATGCGCTCCGCCGAGTAGCGGAAGATGTCGCCGATGATCCGCATCGAAGGCGATGGCGGATAGATGTACGTGTTGCGGACCATGAACTCTTTCAGAATGTCGTTCTGAATGGTCCCGGTCAGTTGCTCCGGCTTCACGCCCTGCTCTTCGGCCGCCACGATGTAGAACGCCATCACCGGCAGCACCGCCCCGTTCATCGTCATCGAAACCGACATCTGGCCGAGCGGAATCTGGTCGAAGAGAATCTTCATGTCTTCGACGCTGTCGATCGCCACGCCCGCCTTGCCGACGTCGCCCACCACGCGCTCGTTATCGGAATCGTATCCGCGATGCGTGGCCAGGTCGAATGCGACCGAAAGACCCTTTTGCCCGGCGGCGAGGTTGCGCCGGTAAAACGCGTTCGATTCTTCGGCGGTCGAGAAGCCCGCGTATTGGCGAATCGTCCACGGTTGCAGCGCGTACATGGTCGAGTACGGACCGCGCAAAAACGGCGGCACGCCGGCGGCGTACTGCAAGTGCTCCATCGCGGACAGATCGCCGGCCGTGTAGACCGGCTTCACCGCGATGCGCTCCACCGTCATCCAATCTCCGGTGGGCGCGGCGGAAGCGGCGCCGCCGGGCTTCGGCTGGTAGTCGATCTTCGAAAAATCCGGTTTCATCGCTTACTCCTCCATCCCCAGCCGCTTTTGCCACTCGCTGAGGGTTTGGACGGCGTCGCTCTGTATGTGAATGAAGCCCGCCACTCCGGCGGCCTGCAACGCGTCGATCTGCTCCTTAGGATTGCCCGCCACAATCACCGGCACTCCGGCCGCCGCGCACACTTCCTGCGCCAGCGCCAGGTATTCGGTGTCGGAGCTGCACAGCACAATCAGATCCGCGCCCGCGCCAGCGTACTCTTCCGCCTCGACCACATCGAAGCCGGCGCAACCGAAAAAGTTGAAGCTGAAATTGGCGCGCGCCATGCGCATCTTCAAATCGCCGCGCTGGAGCAGCAGCACCTTGGGAACGCGGCCCGTCTTCGCCGCGTGGCGTTCCGTGCGGCGGCGGATCTTCTCGAATGCTTCGGCCAGACGGAAGGCGGGAAATGCCGCGCCGCTCTCCGCCGGCGCCGTCGCCTCTGCGGTCTTCTCATTCAAGTCGGGAAAGTTGTTGACCCCCACCAGCGTGCGGTAGCGCGATGCCACCGCCTTCCGCAGCTTGGCGCGGCTGGCCTCCAAAGCTTTGGCGACCGCGCCCGATTCGACGGCCTTGCGATACCCGCCGGCGGCTTCCACTTGCTGGAACAGCTTCCATGCCGCGCGCGCCAGCGAATCGGTCAGCGCTTCGACATAATAAGAACCGCCCGCCGGGTCGGCCGCCGCGTCCACATGCGCTTCGTGCCGCAGGATGCGGCCCACGTTCACCGCCAGGTGCTTGTCGAATCCGAACGGCTCGACCGTCAACTTGTCGCAACCGCCCACCGCCGCCGCCAGCGCTTCCGTGGTCGCGCGCAGCAGGTTGGTATATCGGTCATACACGCTCTTATTCAGGCGCGTGGTGCGCGCATGAATGCGGGCCAGCGCGCATTGCTCATCCTTCGGTGCAAACGCCGCCACGGCCTGCGCCCAGATCAGGCGCGCCGCGCGCAGCTTGGCGATCTCCAGGAAATAGGTCGAGCCGATCGAGTAAACGAATTCGATCGACCGCGCGGCTTCGTCCACCGTTCTCGTCGCCGCCAGCGCGGTCAGCCGTTCGACGCCCGCCGCCAGCGCAAACCCAAGTTGCTCGACGGCATTGCCGCCGGCCTCGGCCAGTTCGTCGGCGCGAATCGCGTTCGGGCCGGAGGGAACCGCATCGGAGCCTTCAAACGACTTGCCGCTGCCGCGCACAAACGGAAACTGTCCAGGCGCGGTTTCGGTCTGCGCTTCCAGTCCAACGAGGTTCTCGGCTCGGTAGTACGGCCGCACGGGAATGCCTTCATCGGTCCGCCACACCAGCTTTTTCTCGTAGTCGGCGCCCTTCAAGTCCTTCGCAATGGCCGCTTCCCAGACGGCGGTCGCGACCGGCGGAAAGTCCTGACCGAGGTTCAGAATCTCGCCGCCGGGGAGACTTGCATCTTGTGGGGCAGGCGCTTTCGCCTGCCAACCAGGCGCACCCTCAGGCATGGCTGCCCTCCTCCACCACCTCCACCAGGTAACCAAACGCCGCGGTCTCGGTGGTTTTGGGATGGATGAAGAAGACGGTAGTGCCGCGCGAGCCTTTGCGCGGGGCTTTATCGATAATCTTGAACCCCTTTTCGCGCAAGTAGTCGAACGCCCGCTGAATGCCGGAAACGCGCAGCGCGATGTGCGCCAGGCCGCCGCGGCCGCCGTTCTTTTCGATCTGCTTCGCGACCGGCGATTCGGGCGTCAACGGCTCGAGCAATTGCACCAGGTTGGGACCGTCGCCCACCTGCAGCAGCACCTCGCGCACCTGGTCGCCGCCGAGGACGTCCTCGCGATGCACTTCACGGAAGCCCATCGCCTGGTACGCCGCCACGTGCGCTTCCAGCTCGCCCGGCCGCACCGACACGGCCACATGATCGAAAAACAGAAAACCCGGGATTTGTTTCAATTCGTCGCTCATGATTCGAACTCCACCACCACCTGTCCGGATTGCACGCTTTCGCCGGCGTTTACCTTGACGGCAGCCAGCTTGCCGGAGACCGGAGCGGTGATATTCGTTTCCATCTTCATGGCCTCGAGCACCAGCAGAACGTCGCCCACCTGAATGCTCTGGCCCGCGTGCGCCATCACCCGAACCACGTTGCCGGAAACCGGACTGCGGCACACTTTCTCTTCGTTGACCGCGCCACCCTGCGGGGGCGGAGCGGGTAGCGGCGCGGCTGGAACGCGCACCGGCGCCGATTCCATCACGTACCCGCGCGGCGCCTGGCTGGGAGCGTCCGGCTCCGCGGCTTCCACGTCCACTTCGTAAGTCTTTTCGTCGATCTTGATGTTTAGCTTCACGCGCCTAGTCCTGATTAGAAAAGTCTGTGCGATGCCTGGATCGACACGCGCCCTTGTTGTGCCCATGCCGACGAGCTGATGAGGCGGATCTGCCGCACGTGCACCCGCACTCCGAAGTAGGCCGCCAGCGCGGCGGAAATGGCCAGCAGTTCCTCTTCGCCGATCGGTTCCGGGCCCGCCGCCGCGGGGGCTTCCGCCTGCGGAGCGGCCGCCTGGATCGCTTCCTCGGGAACCGCTGCCACAACCGGCGCCGCCCGAGTTTCCAGACGCGCCACTCTCTCCGCGAGCGCCGCCAGTTCGGCGCGGATCTCGCCCAAGAGAATCTCCAGATCGCCGGTCTTTGTCTTGGTCGCCATCTTCGCCCTCGTTCTACAGTGGCATCAAGCCATGCTTCTTGGGCGGCCGCAGTTCGCGCTTGGTGCCCAGATACTCGAGCGCGCGCGCCACGTGCCGGCGGGTGAGCGCCGGCTCGATCACCGCATCCACCAGACGGCGCCCGGCGGCCACGTAAGGATTCGAGAATGCCTCGCGATACTTCGCGATCAGCTCCTTGCGCTTCGCCGGCTTGTCCCCGGCTTCCTGAATTTCCTTGCGGAATACGATCTCCGCCGCGCCCTCCGCACCCATCACGGCCACTTCCGCGGTGGGCCATGCGAAGACGCGGTCCGCGCCCAGGTCCTTGCCGCACATCGCCAGGTACGCGCCGCCGTAACACTTGCGCAGAATCACCGTGAGCTTGGGAACCGTGGCCGCCGAATATGCGAACAGCATCTTGGCTCCGTGACGAATGATGCCGCCGTGCTCCTGCTGCACGCCGGGCAAGAATCCCGGCACATCCACAAAGGTCAGCAGCGAAATATTGAACGCGTTGCAGAAGCGGATGAAGCGCGAAGCCTTGCTCGATGCGTTGATATCCAGTGCGCCCGCCATCACCGCCGGCTGGTTGGCGATCACGCCCACCGTGCGTCCGTTGATCCGCGCAAAACCGATCACGATGTTCTGCGCGAAACCGGATTGCACTTCCAGGAAATCGCCGAAGTCCACCACCGCCAGAATCACCTGGCGGACGTCGTACCCCTTCTTGCCCTCCACCGGCACCAGGTCCTCCAACGCCGGGTTGGGATCCACGTTACGGTCGCCTTCCACCTGCGGCGGATCCTCCATGTTGTTCGAGGGAAGAAAGCTGAGCAGCTTCTGGCACAGCGCCACCGCGTGCCGATCGTTTTCCGCGATGAAGTGGATGACACCCGAATTCACCATGTGCGCTTCCGGGCCGCCCAGTTGTTCGGCGGTGACGGATTCACCGGTCACCTGTTTGATCACCGAAGGACCGGTGATGAACATCTGCGCCTGTCGCGTCTGAATAATAAAATCGGTGAGCGCCGGGCTGTATGCCGCGCCGCCCGCGCAGGGCCCGCAGATCAGCGAGACCTGCGGCACTGCGCCGGAAAGCATGACATTGGCGTAGAACACCTTGCCGTACCCCGAGAGCGAGTCGATGCCTTCCTGCACGCGCGCCCCGCCGGAATCGTTGATGAATACGAATGGCGATCCGGTCTTCAGCGACTGGTGCATGGCTTCGGCGACCTTGATCGAATGCACTTCCCCGGCCGCGCCGCCCATCACCGTGAAGTCCTGGCTGGCCAAGTTAATCAGCCGTCCGCCCACCGACGCCGCTCCGGTGACGACACCGTCGGCCGGCATGCTTTTCCCTTCCATGCCGAACATGGTGGCGCGGTGCTCGGCGAAGAGGCCGTTCTCTTCGAAGCTTTCCGGATCGACCAGCGCGTCGATCCGCTCGCGCGCGGTCAGCTTTCCCGACTTGCGGTGCTTTTCCAGCTTGTCCGCTCCGCCGCCCAGCATTACCGCTTCGCGCCGCCGCTTCAGTTCTTCGATCTTCTCTTGCATTGCCGTGGTGGTCATATTTCGAGCTCTCGTCGTCTTGGGTTCGTCGATTCCGGCTTAACCCGCAGTGTCTCTACGCAGGCGATACGGTCACCTTGTGGGTGTGGCCGTTCAGCTTCACGTCGTAAGTAATCGTAGTGGTCACGGGGCCCTTCCCGCTATCCGCCGCGGGAGCCGCGGCCGGGGCTGGCGCGGGCGCTGCCGCCGGATCCTTGCCCAGATTCTTCGGTCCCTTCGCGCGCATGGGGAAGAACTTCGGCGCCACACCCGGAAACATCGCGTACGTGAGCACATCTTCGTCCGACCCGTTGCAACCCTCGAGCGCCAGCGCCGCCGACCGCAGTTCCTGCCATTCCGGCTTCAACAGATCCGCCGGGCGGGTGCCGATGGGCTGTTTGTTGGTCTGCTTGGCGGCCAGTTCGACCACGTGGCGGTTGCGCCGGCCCAGCGTTTCGCCGTAGTAGCCCAGCATGATATCGGCGAACTCGCCCGTGAGCACTTTGTACCGGCCCATCATCACGTTGAACACCGCCTGCGTGCCGACGATCTGGCTCGACGGCGTCACCAACGGCGGGAAACCCGCGTCCTCGCGTACGCGCGGCACTTCTTCGAGCACTTCCTTCATGCGGTCGCCGGCCTTCTGCTGCTTGAGCTGGCTTTCCAGGTTGGAAATCATTCCGCCCGGAATCTGGCTGTCGAAGATCTCCGTGTCCACGCCCGTGATGGTGGAAAGGAACTCCTTGTAACGCGGGCGGATCTTGTCGAAATGCGTCTTGATCGCCAGCAGCCGCTTCTTGTCCACGCGGGTCGTGAACTGCGTGCCTTCCAGCATCTCCATCAGGCTTTCGGTGGGGTTGTGGCCGGGGCCCAGGCTGAGCGAGCTGATCGACGTGTCCACGCAGTCCGCACCTGCCTCGATGGCCTTCATCAGGCTCACCATCGTCACTCCGGTGGTGGCATGCACGTGCACATGTACGCGCGTTTCCTCGCCGCACGCCTGCTTAATGCCCTTCACCAGGTCGTAAGCCGGTTGCGGCTTCAATAGCGCGGCCATGTCCTTGATGCAGATCGAATCGCAGCCCAGCTCCAACAGGCGCTCCGCCATCTCCACGAAACCGGTGATGGTGTGCAGCGGACTGACCGTATAACAGATGGTGCCCTGCGCGTGCTTGCCGGCGCGCTGCACCGCCGCCACCGCGCGCCGCACGTTGCGAATATCGTTCAGCGCATCGAACACGCGGAACACGTCCATCCCGTTCGCCGCCGCCTTCTCCACGAAGCGATCCACCACCGTGTCTTCGTAGTGCCGGTAGCCGAGCAGGTTCTGACCGCGCAACAACATCTGCAGCCGCGTATTCGGCAGCAGTTTGCGGAACGTGCGCAGCCGCTCCCATGGGTCCTCGTTCAGAAAACGGATGCACGCATCGAACGTTGCACCACCCCAACATTCCGCCGACCAATAGCCCGCTCTATCGATGTCCTCGCAGGCCGGAATCATGTCTTCCATCGCCATCCGCGTAGCGAGCAGGCTCTGATGGCCGTCCCTAAGTATAAGTTCAGTGATATCTATAACCTTCGTCATTACATAGCCTCAATAACCCTCAGCGGAAACCGTTTGGTGTCGCAGGAGTGCTGGAAATGATCTACTCTATTATCCCTCGAAACCGGCCAAATTTGGGATAAAAAGATGCAGCCGTCCTCAATTGAAATCGTGAATGGTAATGGGATGGATAGACTTGTTAACGTTTTTGGTGCATGCCGCGCAGTAGTTTCTCTGACGTTTTTTTCACACGATGACGAAATCGTCGGCAGATACTCTTCCACTGATCCGTTAGCAGGTGCTCGGGGCGCCCCGAACTCTCACCATGCGGCCAGGTACTACTGTGCAATGATCAGCTTCGAAAGCGAAGGAACGTGTTTGGAAATCAACTGTGACAGGCTCCATCCTATGTCGCTGGCCTGTTCCTTGAGTACTTCGATGAAGGCGTCGGGATTTAGGTGATACTGGTGCGTCAGAAACTCGTCCGCCGTCAAACACTCGAGGCCGTACGGAGCCAGCGACTCCTTGGGAAAGTGCTTCACATTGTCGCTCACAATCGCGTGTGCTGCGCAACGGACCGCGGCAGCCAACACATGTCTGTCCTCGGGATCGTTCGTCATCGAAGCGATCAGGCCGTCATGACCGGTGACCATCGCATCAGGAAAGAACCGTTCCATCGTTTCAATCCTGCGATCAACTTGCGATTGGGAGAGGGCGAATCTTTCCTTGCACGTTCGCCGTAGTTCCTCGATGATGCGTGGCGACCACTTTGGGACGTAGAAGGCCGGTTCCTCCGCCAGCCTGAGCAGCGTATCGGCCACAGGCATCGGAGCCAGAACACAGGTGTCGAGAACTGCGATGTACTGGCTAATCTCCATTGAGGGAGAAAGGCCCCCGGTCGTAGAGCCCCTCCTTGGCCTCGGCTTGCGTCAGTTCACGAAGGGCCTTGTGACGCGCCGCGTCCCTCTGCGCCTTGTACCGGAACAGATCCTGGGCATAAACCCGGCGATGAGTTCCCACCATGTGGTGAGGAATCTCCCCTTTATCCAGCAGGTTGACCAGGAATTGGCGCGATACGCCCAGCAGCACCGCTGCCTCCATGGTGGTCAATTTGGCTTGGTTCTGGACAATCATCAGAGACTTCCCTTCGTTAAGAAGTCCAATCAATTCAGTCAGAAACGAATACAGAGAGTCGGGCAGAAGCCGGGCTTCTCCGCTCGGACCAACCAACTTGGCTTTCCCGCTCCGGAAGGCCTCATACAACTTTTCGATCTCATTGCGATCAGGGTCCGAGATTGGAACCTGCCTCCGAGCCTCCTCCATTTCGATTGGCATTTTGCCCACACCCTCCCTGTCTAGTGGACGCTACAAGCGCTACATACGCTACATGCGCTATAAGACATATTACGCTGGTTTTGACAGTTTTTTCAGGAAAAATTGGGGGCATCGCCATTACCCTCATTTGCGGGTATCAACGCGCAGTCCACGCTTCTTCGCCGCTTCTCAGTGCCGGTGCCCTTCGTGTCCTTCCGCGGACACCGGGATGGCGCAGCCGTTCTCGGAGATGGCGCAAGTCGCGTGCTCGAGTTGCACCGTGCTATGGAAGATGTGGAACCGTTCGGCCAGCACCTGGTTCAGCCGGCGCAGCACCACATCGCTGGCCGACGCCGGGATATCGGCGATGGTCACGTGGCAGCTCAACGCGCGGGTGCTCGAGCCGAGGCTCCAGATGTGCAGATCGTGCACGTCCAGCACGCCTTCCACCTCGCGCATGGTCGAGAACACATCGCTCAGGCTCAGCCCGCGCGGCAGCCCTTCCAGCAGGATGTTCAGCGCCTCGCGAATGATGCCCCACGCCGTCCAGACGATCAGCACCGCGATCAGAATCGAAAGCCCCGGATCGATCTGCCGCCAACCTGTGAAGCGGATAGCCGCCGCTCCGATTACGATGGCGATCGAGCCGAGCGCATCGCCCAGCATGTGGATGAACGCGCTGCGCACGTTAAGATCGTTGCGCGAACTCGCTCGCAGCGCCAGCATGACGCCGCCGTTCACCAGCAGGCCCAGCGCCGCCACCACCATCATGATCCATTCGCTAACCGGCGCCGGGTGGCGTAGCCGCTCCACGCTTTCCCAAACGATCCAGGCCGAAAGCGCCACCAGCGCCAACGCGTTCACGAATGCCGCCAGTACGCCGGCGCGGTGATAGCCGTACGTCTTGATTTCATCGGCCGGCTTGGACTGGAAGTAGACGCCGAACCACGCCAGCAGCAGCGCCAGCGCGTCGGTGAAGTTATGGCCCGCGTCGGAGAGCAGCGCCAGCGAGTGGGCGCGCGTCCCGGCCACCACCTCCACGCAGACGAAAGCCAGCGTAGCGACCAGCGACCAGCGCAAGACGCCGCCCGCGTTCGCGGAATGGGAGTGACGGTGCGAGCGAGTGTGCGAGTGCAAAAAGAATCCTTAACCCGGGCCGGCCGCGCAGCCGATCGCCGCACCCGCGAGCCCGCTTCCCCTATCTTAACCGGATGGCGGTGCCGGCTGCTTTTGCGGCCAGGCGGTGAATGGCGCGGTTCGGCTCCTCGTAAACCTCGCGCCTGTGCGCGACCCGCGTCACGCTGACGCGACCCGCCGCATCGTCGATGATGTACAGGACACGCCAGTCACCCGCCCGAACACGCCAGTGATCCTTGTAGCCTTTCAGCTTGTTGCAACCCGCGGGCCGGGGATCGTCGGCTAGCGCCAGAATCTTCCGGTCGACGCGAGCGAACACCGCCTCGTCCAGCGCATCCAACTCCTTTTTGCGCCGACTGCTTAATGTCGAGTGAGTACTTAGCCCCGTGGCCGCATGCGTTTCAGGCGGGTTGCGCGGTACTGCTCGTAAGGTATGCCCTTCTCTTTGCGGCGCGACTCCGAAATCAGCCCGTCCTCGAAGTCCTTCCAGACCGCCCCATGCTTTTTCAGGTCGATGAGCACGCCGACCTTGTGGCCCTTCTCATCGGTTACAAAACGGATTCCGGTCACGGTCCTGTTCTCCGGTAGACGGCAGCCTCGGAGCGTTGCACTGTCACCTTGATTCTGCGACACTCCCAAGACCGGCGAGCCTAGTTCCAGGGCGTCCTGGTCCCTCGCTAGGCTATGGGCTCTGGTGGATTTTCGCGAAGCCAGTCGGCGGCGGCGGCGATGACGATGCGACGAAACTGGTTATCCACATGGATAGACCCATCCGGCTCGATGCCCGGCAGACGAAAGAGCGGCTTCAACTCCTCTACTGCCCCGCTGGCGCCGGGGTGTATCCCGTACAATCCGCGATAGCCTTGATACGGGTCACGGCTGCCGTTCACTATTGCCGACAGCACACCACGTGCCGTTTCGAGGGTCCGGGCCCTTCGCTCTGCCCTGCGCAGGCGACGATTGTGGATCATAATCGTTCCCGCGCTGCCGTTTACGCGCCCGCGCGCCCGATCATTCCCAGCAGTGCGTTGATAACCACGGCGGCCATGCCGACCGGGATGGCGATCTTCCAGCCGATGTTCATCAACTGGTCGTAACGGAAGCGCGGGAAGGTGCCGCGAAACCAGATCAGCAGATAAATGACGCAGGAGATCTTGAACAGGAACCAGAACAGGCCAATCACGGCGTGGCTCAAGACCGGCAAGGGAAACAGCCCCCCGCGCCCCCAAGAAACCCAGCGGTCCAGCGCCAGGACAGCTTGGTTTACCACCGGCACGGCGAACAGGCCGCCGAGCGCGATCAGCGTCAGCGCTACCAGCAACAGCAATATGCGGTGCGGCGGATACGGCAGGCGTTTCACCATGGGAAAGGTCAACACGCCGGAGCCGATGAACAGCACCGCCGGGAACGCGGCGTTGCACGGTATTTCGAGCCAAGCGACGTTCGGGAACGGGCGCAGCCAGCCGCCCAGGAACAGCGTCACCGCGACGCCGGAGACCACCAGCAGGTTGGCGTACTCGGCGAGGAAGTAGAGCGCCCAGCGGAAGCCGCTGTATTCGGTGTGGAAACCGGCCACCAGTTCGGATTCGGCTTCCGGCAGATCGAACGGCGCACGGTTGGTTTCGGCCGTGGCGGAGACGATGTAGACAAGGAACGGCACGATCATGAAGCCGTAGTTGGCGAAGACGCCCCAAACGCCGTGCTTCCATTGCGCCTGGACGATGCCTTGCATGCTGAGGGTGCCGGACACCATCACCGCCGAAAGCAACGCGAACGACAGCGCCACTTCGTAACTCACCAGTTGCGCCGCGCTGCGCAACGCGCCCATCAGCGAATAATGGCTGTTGGAGGCCCAGCCGCCAAGGATGATGCCCAGCACGCCCACCGCGGAAGTGGCGGAGATCACCAGCAGACCTACGTTGACGTCCGCCACATAAATGGTGCGCGCCAGCGGCAGCATGGCGAAAGCGGTGAGCCCGGTGACGGTGGAAATCATCGGCGCGAACCAAAAGATGCCGCGATCGGCGCCGGTGGGAATGATGTCTTCCTTGAGCAATAGCTTCAAGGCGTCGGCGATGGGTTGCAGCAGTCCATGCGGCCCCACGCGCATGGGGCCCAGGCGCACCTGGAAATCGGCCAGCACTTTTCGCTCGACCAGCGTCAAATAGCCGGCGATCAGGGGAACCAGACCGACGATGACCAGCGTCAGCACGACCGGCAGGAACAACGGGTTGGAGAGGATTGCTTGCATAGCGTCCTTACCGCAACAGCGACTGCGAAGTCTGCGCCAGCTTCAGAAATGGCTCCGGATATACGCCGATGGCCAGGGTCAAGAAGCCGGTCGCAGCCAGCGCGAAGCGCAGCCCGAGGCTGGTGGCCAACGGAGCCTTTTCAGTCTCCTCGCGCGTGAACATGCTGCGCACGATCTTGAAGTAGTAGTAAATCGCCACCGCAACGTAAAGCGTGGCGATCACGGCCAGCGCGTAGTGGCCGGTCTGGATCAGCGACAGGAAAATGTAATACTTGCCCAGGAAGCCGGCGGTGGGCGGGATACCGGCCAGCGAGAGCAGGAAGATCAGCATCAGCACGGCTTCGGCGGGGCTCTTGTGCATCAAGCCGGCGATATCGTCCAGGTCCTCGCCGATGATGTTCTTCCGCCGCAGCGAGATCAGCACCAGGAACGCGCCCAGGTTCATGAAGGTGTAGACCATCACGTACACCGCGATGCCGTTGATGCCGGTCTGGTTACCGGCCACCAGGCCGAGCAGCATGTACCCGGCGTGCGAGATCGAACTGTAGGCGAGCAGGCGCTTGATATTGGTCTGGTTGATGGCGGCCAGATTGCCGATGGTCAGCGTGGCCACCGCCACCACCGCCAGCAGCGGCTCCCACGCCGCTCGCGAGGCGGCCAGCGGGCCCAGGAAAATGCGCAACAGGAAGGCGATAGAAGCGGCTTTGGACGCCACCGAAAGATATGCCGTCACCGAGGTGGGAGCGCCTTCATACGCATCCGGGGCCCACATGTGGAAGGGCGCCGCGGATATCTTGAAGAACAGTCCCGCGGCCGTGGTGGCCATCGCCAGAAACACGATTGGATCCCACGCGGGCAGCGCGGACATCCGGTTCGCGATGTCGGCCAGCTTGGTGGATCCGGTCAGGCCGTACATCACCGAAAAACCGTACACCAGCAGGCCGGTCGAAAAGGCGCCCAACAGCAGGTACTTCATTGCCGCCTCGTTGGACCGCCTATCCGTGCGCAGGAAGCCTACCATCACGTAGAAACTCAGCGCCATCAGCTCGAGACCGATGAACAGCGTGATCAAGTCGGTTCCAGTGGCCAGGAAATACATGCCCGATTGCGCGAACAGGAGCAGGCTGTAATAGGCACCGTGATGCTCGCCGGCGACTTCCAGATACCTGTACGACGCCACCGCGACGATCACCGCCGCGATCAGGAAGATCCAGTTGAAGAAAATGCCGAAGCCATCCACCGTGACCGAGCCGCCGAAGCCGGGAATCAACCCGTCCGGCGCCAGGTGCAATTGCTGCTTCCACAAACCCATGCCGGCGAAAACTTCCGCCGCCAACACGAGCAGCACCATCCGCCGCCGGTACTTCGGACCGCCAAAAAGGAAATCCTCGAAGGCGTCGAAGATCAGAATGGCGCAGCCGAACAGCGCCAGTTGCACGGCGGGGACGATGGTGAGGTAGTCGGTGGCCGTGAAGAACTGGCTGAACGGGTTCACCGGGCACCTCCATTGCGCGCCAGAATGTCATTCTGAGCAGCGACCGTCAGGGACTGTGAAGGATTCGGGCCAGCCGGCCGGTTGACAGGCGGAGCGCCTGTCCCACTTTGCCGGGCGAGTGGGGCAGGCGCTTTCGCCTGCCAACCGGCCTGCCGCTGGGCCGCGAAGTACCCGGGCCGTACGCGTTCCACAATTTGCGTCACCGGCTGCCGCAGCACGTCGAAAAACGGTTTCGGATAAACGCCGATCCAGATCGCCCACGCGATCAGCGGCAGGAACACGGCCACTTCGCGCAGATTCATGTCGCGCAGAATCAGGTTCTTCGCGTTGGTGATCTGGCCCAGCATGGTGCGTTGGTATAGCCACAACAAGTACGCGGCGCCCAGAATCAAGCCGCTCACCGCGAACGCCGCCCAGATGCGGTTGGCTTCGAACGCTCCTTGCAAAATCGTGAACTCGCCGACGAATCCGTTGAGCAGCGGCAGCCCCGCCGAACTGAGCATGGCAATCGCGAAGATGACGGCGAAGCGCGGCATGACGTGCGCCAGGCCGCCGTATTCCTTGATCTCGCGCGTGTGGCGCCGCTCATAAATGACGCCGATCACAAGGAAGAGCATGCCGGTCGAAATACCGTGATTGATCTGCTGCAAGACGCTGCCGGCGATTCCGTTCGGATTCAGCGAAAAAATGCCCAGCGTGCAGAAGCCCAGGTGGCTCACCGACGAGTACGCCACCAGCTTCTTCCAATCCTGCTGCATCAGGCTGACCAGTGCGCCGTAGATAATGCCGACGATCGAGAGCACCGCCAGAATCTGCACGATGGTTTGATCGACGGACGCTCCGGGCAGCAGCGGCAGCGAGAAGCGTAGGAAGCCATAAGTTCCCATCTTCAACAGCACGGCGGCCAGGATGACCGAACCGGCGGTGGGCGCTTCGACGTGCGCATCCGGCAGCCAGGTGTGGAACGGGAACATAGGGACCTTGATGGCGAAGCCCAGGAAGAACGTCCAGAAAACCCATTGCTGCAAGTTGATCGACAGGTGGAGCTTCATCAGTTCCGCGATTTCGAAAGTGTAGAAGCCGAATTGCGCGTAGTGCTGGAAGTACAGAGCCAAAATGCCGAGCAGCATCAGCACTGAGCCGGCCAGCGTGTATAGGAAGAACTTAATGGCGGCATACAGCTTGCGCGGGCCGCCCCAGATACCGATGATGAAGTACATCGGTACCAACACCAGTTCCCAGAAGACGTAGAACAGGAAGAAATCGAGCGAGATAAACACGCCGATCATGCCAGTCTGCAAGAGCAGGAACATGGCGTAATATCCCTTGACGCGGTCCTGCACCGCCGACCAGGAACACAGCGTGGCGATGAATCCCATCAAGGTCGTCAACATCACCAGCAGCAGGCTGATGCCATCCAAGCCGACGTGATAGTGCGCGCCTAAGGACGGAATCCAGTCGAAGTGTTCCTCGAGTTGGAAGCCGGCGAGACTCTTGTCAAATCGAAACACCAGCGGCAGAGAGACCAGGAAGCCGGCCAAGCTGACCAGGTTGGCCCAAACGCGGATGAGATTCTTCTGCGCAGCCGGAATGAGAAGCAACACCGCGAGGCCGGCCAGCGGGGTCAGGAGAACGATGCTGAGGATGTGCTGGTCCATAGGTTACCTCGCGATGTAATACCCCAGAAACGCCAGTAACCCGACCACCACGAACAAGGCGTAAGTCTGCACGCGGCCGCTCTCGATCAGACACGCCGGGTAAGAGAGCAGCTTGACGGAAAACGAAGTGAAGCGGACCGCGCCATCGACGATCCAGGTGTCCCACCACATGGAGAGCGTGGCGCTCGCGCGCGTCAGCCAGCCCGCACCGTTTACGCCGCCGTCGACAACCGTGCGGTCGAACTCCGCCATGGCGCTGCCGCCGCCCTTGCAGAGGCCGTTGACGAAAAGAAAATCGTAGATCTCGTCCACGTACCATTTGTTGTAAAGTACCGTGTGCAGCGGCTTGAAGCGCGCCAGGATGCGATCCGGAATGTCCGGACGCTTCGAGTAAAGATAATAGGCCAGCGAGATTCCGCCCGCCGCGACGGCCACGGAAAGAATCATGAGAGACCATTCGGCGGATGCGGGATGCTCGCTCTCGTGGCCGCTGAGCTCGAACATCGGCTCCAGCCAGCGCGGAAACGCGCGGAAGCCTTCGCCAAAAACCGTCCACAGCTTTGGCACGCCCAGCCAGCCGCCGAGCACGCTTCCCGCTGCCAATGCGATCAGCGGCCATGTCATCACTGGCGGCGATTCGTGGACGTGCGCGGCCACTTCCGGCTTCACGCGGGATTGGCCGTAGAACGTCATGCTCATCAGCCGCCACATGTAGAACGCCGTCATCGCCGCCGTCACCAGGCCCACCAGCCAAAGCGCCGTCGATCCCTTCGGCGAACTAAACGCCTGCCACAGAATCTCGTCCTTCGAAAAGAACCCGGCTAGACCCGGAATGCCCGAGATCGCCACCGAGCCCACCAGCATGGTCGCGTGCGTCACCGGAATCTTCTTCCGCAGCGCGCCCATGTAGCGCATGTCCTGTTCGCCTCCCACGGCGTGGATCACCGAGCCCGAACCTAGGAAGAGCAGGGCTTTGAAGAACGCGTGCGTGAACAAGTGGAAGATAGCCACCCAATACGCGCCCACGCCGAGCGCGAGGAACATGTAGCCGAGCTGGCTGACAGTCGAGTACGCCAGCACGCGTTTGATATCGTTCTGCACCAGCGCGATGGTCGCGGCCAGAATTGCCGTGAATGCGCCGATGCCGGCCACCCACATGCCGGCCACCGGCGCCAACTGGAACAGCGCCGAAGACCGCGCCACCATATACACGCCAGCCGTCACCATGGTGGCCGCGTGGATCAAAGCCGAGACCGGCGTGGGACCTTCCATCGCGTCCGGCAACCAAACGTACAGCGGAACCTGCGCCGATTTGCCGGTGGCGCCGAAGAACATCAGCAGCGCCATCGCCGTCAGCACACCGTAGCCGGCTTCGACGGGGAATTGCCCGCTGCGCAACGCGGCGTTGACGTCGGTGAACCGCACCGTGCCGAGCACGGAAAGCATCAGCAACATACCGAGCACGAAGCCCGTGTCGCCCACGCGGTTGACGATGAACGCTTTCTTACCGGCATCGGCCGCCGATTTCTTGTGGAAGTAGAAACCGATCAGCAGGTAGCTGCACAAACCCACGCCTTCCCAACCGACAAACAGCAGCGTGTAGTTGTTCGCCAGCACCAGCATCAGCATGAAAAACACGAACAGGTTCAGATATCCGAAAAACCTGTAAAACCCGTTGTCGTGCGCCATGTAACCGGTCGCATACACGTGAATCAGGAAGCCGACCCCAGTCACCACCAGGATCATCACCGAACTCAGCGGGTCGAGCAGGAATCCCCAATCCACCTGGAACGTGGCTAGGTGGCCGTTGGCCATGTGAAATGGCATGGCGGCGATCCAGGTGAACTGAATGACCTGGTGCACGCGGTTCGAGAGATGGGCGAGTTGCCAGACCGCACCAGCGGAGAAAATGAAGGAGGCCAGCACCATGCCGGGGCAGAGGATCCGGATGAGATTCTGCAAGGGGCCGGGGTGAGGGGCGTGTTCGTGGGAGTTGGCGGGCCGGGGACCTGCCCCACTTTGCTCGACGCCCGGCGCGACAGCCACGCCGGACGGCGGCTGCGGATCGAGCAATTTGCCCGTGAGCAGCATCAGCACCGCCCCGGCCAGCGGGAACAGCGGAATCAGCCAGATGAGGTCGAGAAAATTCACTGACTCTCCTACCACTTCAATAAGTCGATTTCGTCGGCCTGCACGGTTTCCTTGTTGCGGAACAACGCAATCAGGATGCCCAGCCCGACGGCCGCTTCGGCGACCGCGTCGGTGATGACGAAAATGGCGAAAACCTGGCCGCCCATATTGTGCCAGGCGTGCGAAAACGCGATCAGGTTGATGTTCACCGCGTTGAGAATCAATTCGATGGACATCAAAATCACGACGATGTTGCGGCGCGTGAGCACGCCGATGGTCCCGATGAGCAGCAGGCCCGCGCTCAACGCCAGATAGTGTTCCGTCGTCACCGGATGCATCGTCAGATCCTCTTCTTGGCCATGATCACCGAGCCCACCACGGCCACCAGCAGCACCAGCGAGGCGATTTCGAACGGTAACAGGTATTCGGAAAACAGCGAATCGGCCAGCGCCTCGGTATTGCCCGCAGCGGGCGGAACCGTCGCCACCAGCACATAGGCCACGCGGTGAAACGACGCCGCGCCGCGATGAAAAAAGTAGCCGAGCTCCGCACCCACCACCGTAACCGCGACCAGCGCCACCAGCCACTGCCGGTTGAATTCGCGCATGTGCGCCGCGTCATCCAGGTAGACCAGCATGATGACGAACAGGAACAGCACCATGATGCCGCCCACGTAGAGCACGATCTGCACGGCGAACAGGAACTCCGCCGCCTGCAGCAGGTACAACCCAGCCACGCCCAGCAACGAGACGATCAGCGAAATGGCGCTATGCACGGCGCTGCGCCGGGTGATGGTGAAGATACCGCCGCCGAGCACCAGCACCGCGAAACTGTAGAACAGAACCGTATCTAGCATTTGTATTGCGTCGGCCGCGGCCCTTCCTCGAGCATCTTGCGGTCCCAGATCATGCCATCGCGGGTGTAGCTGGCCAGCTCGAAATCCTGCGTCAGTTCCAGAGCGTCCACCGGGCAGGCGTCCTCGCACAGGCCGCAGAACATGCAGCGCGAGAGGTCGTAGGTGAAGTCGGTCAGGTCCTTGCGCTTGGTCTGCTCGTTGCGCTCGCTGGTGACCACGATCAAATTTTCCGGACACGCCAGGGCGCATAGGTTGCAGGAAATGCACAGCGTTTCGCCATTCTCGGGATTGACGTTCAGCCGCGGCGCGCCGCGGTACCGCTCGGCCACTTTGGGCCGCTCAGCCGGGTACTGTTCGGTGTAGATGTATTTTGGATTCTGGTTCCGGAACGTGACCATAAGTCCCTGAAACAGATCCACCAAAAAGATCTTCTTGAGTAACCCGATCATAAGCAACACCCAGTAGGACAGACCATCGCTCTTCGTGGTCTGTCGTTCTTCGCTAATGCGCAACACCCTGACAGACGACAAAAAACGATCGTCTGTCCTACCTCTGACCTCATCTATCGACCTCGCCGAGCACGATATCCAAGGTTCCGATCACGGCGACCACGTCCGCCACCAGCGCCCCGCGCACCATCTTATCCAGCGCTTGCAGGTTGATGTACGAAGGCGGCCGCACACGCACCCGGTAGGGCTGGGTGGAGCCGTCGCTCACCACGTAGTATCCCAACTCACCCTTGGGCGCCTCGATCGATACGTACGCCTCGCCCACCGGCGGCTTGATCACCTTACCCACTTTCCCCAGGATCGGCCCGGCCGGGATCGCTTCCACCGCCTGCTCCATGATGCGCACCGATTGCCGCATCTCCTGCATGCGCACGATGTACCGGTCGTAGGTGTCGCCGTTTTCCCGCGTGGGAATTTCGAAATCGTATTTCTCGTAACCCGAGTACGGCTTCGCCTTGCGCAAATCCCACTTCACACCCGCCGCGCGCAGCACCGGCCCAGTGACGCCGTATTCCTTGCACTCGTCCCCCGTGAGGACGCCCACGCCCTGCAGCCGCCCCACCCAGATCCGGTTATTGGTGAGCAACTCTTCGTACTCATCCACCTTCGGCGGGAACATCTTGCAAAACTCTTTCACGTCCCGCTCGAAGCCGTCGTAGGTTTCGTATTGCAGGCCACCGATGCGGAACGCGTGCGTGGTGAGCCGCGCGCCGCAGTACTGTTCGAAAATCTTCAGCGCTTCTTCCCGTTCGCGGAAACAGTAAAACACCGGCGTGATGGCGCCGATGTCGAGCGCGTGCGTACCCAGCCATAGCAGGTGGCTGGCGATGCGGTTCAGCTCGGTGAGAATCACGCGCACCGCCTGCGCGCGCGGCGGCGCTTCCACGTTCAGCAGCTTCTCCACCGCCAGGCAATAGCCCAGCCCGTTCGAAACGGCCGCCACGTAATCCATGCGGTCCACGTAAGGGTTGAACTGCGCGTAGGTGCGATTCTCGGCGATCTTCTCGACCCCGCGGTGCAGATAGCCGATCACGCAATCCGTGCCGAGGATTTTTTCGCCATCCAGCTTGAGGATGACGCGCAGCACGCCGTGCGTGGAGGGGTGCTGCGGCCCCATGTTGAGAACCAGTTCGGTCGAATCCAGGAAGGTGTCCGGCATGTTCCTACTGCCCGCTCTCGATCCCCATGTTCTCTTGCACCCAGCGCGCGTCCTGCTGCAGGATGCCGTAATCCTTGCGCAAAGGGTGACCCTGCCAGTCTTCCGGCATCAGAATGCGCCGCAAGTCCGGATGGCCGGCGAAGCGGATGCCGAACATATCGAACACCTCGCGCTCCAGCCAATTCGCCGTCAGGTGCACGCCGGTTGCGGTGCGCGGTTCAAATCCATCCGGAATTTGCGTCTTGATACGCACGCGCTGGTTGTGCGGAAAGCTGTAGACGATATAGACCAGGTCGAAGCGTTCGGCTCGCTTGGGCCAATCCACCGCGGTGATGTCCACCAGGTAATCGAAGTCGGCCTCCAGCTTCAGGTATTCGAGCACTGGCACGGCGGCTTCGGGCTGGGCGGCGATGAAGTCCTGCCCCAGATAAGTCGAAGTTGCGAGGACTTGATCGCCAAACCGTTCCTTAATCGCGCGGGCCAGTTCACTGTCCCAGGGCGTGGCGGCCATCACGGCCGGCGGCTTGGGCGGTGCGGCGGGTTTCGGAGGCGCCGGCTTGGCGGCGTCGGCGGCTGGTGTGGCCGGCGATTTTGCGCCTTCTCCAACCGGCGGAGAAGGCGCCTCCGAGCCCCCAGGCTTCTGCTCGTCAGCCATTGAATCCCCTTTGAAGATTCAACACTTATCATCCCACTCGGACAGGTGTCAAATCATATGGACGTTGGATTGTGGGGCAGTGTCCGCATTGGGGACTACAAAGTCCAGTGGATTCGCAGAACCGGAAGAAGTCCGAGCGGGAGGTCGACCCAATGCTTGGCCATGGGACCGAATTTCGGGATGGCGCCAGGAGCAACCGGAGCGCTGCGGCCATCGCCATTTGGCCTCCGTATTGGGACCGACTTTTGGGACGCCGGGGGCCTTGATTTCAGGTCATCCCACGTTTGTCCCGAAATCTACCATTTGTGGAACGTAACGGCGGGCTACCTTACGGCGCTCGTTCCACAACGCACCCGTCCTGAAACGGCGTGCTTCGGCGCCGCCTTAGTCGCAGTGATCGCTGGGAAACGTCGGATTGAATAGCCCCGTCACCAAGGCAGCGCTCAAACGGCTTCGGAGCTTGTCTCAAAAGGGATCCGCAACGAGACGACAGGGATGCTCATTCCTTGAACGGTACGCCGACTTCCACATAGCTGCCAGGCTCCGCTCGATTGACGGCGGCAACGATGTTTCCCGCAACGAGCTTCACCATCGGCCATTGCGAATGCTCGAGCACCACGAGCGCGATTTGGCGGGTCTTCATGTTCTGCTGGTAACGGATGTTCTTGTCCGTCGTTACCATGACCTTGAAACCCGCTTGCTCGGCCGCCTCGATCAGTTCACCGTTTGCGAGTTCTTCCCACCCATGCGCCCTCGCTTCCTCCACCGTGTGACCGATGAGAAAACGGGCGAGCCCTCGGGGTGTGCCGTTATCGAAAAGAATCAGCATCCCGCCGTCACTCTACCGATAAACCGGGGGCTTTTCGAGAGAACGCGCAACAAACGCCATGAGGCTGTCGATCTGCTCGCGGCTCACGGGAAACTGCTCAACCACTTCATCGATGCTCATGCCAGCTTCGAGGTTCTCGAAGAGAACCTTCACCGGCGTCCGGGTTCCGCGCAGCACCCACGCGCCGCTAACCTTGCCGGGGATGCTTTCCACGGCGGGGCATTCGGACCAATCGAGATTCGCCATGATCTGTGCTCCTTCTCTCAGGGTAAATCAGAATGCCGGAATCCGCACCCTGATGTGCGCGGGCTTCATCCGTAGCGGAGATGCTGGTTGCCGGTCCACCAGAACCGGGATGGCAGCCATTCGGGTGGCGTCCCCTTTTGAGACGCTGGGGTCAACCAGATGGCTGACGCGCGCCCGATCGTCCTCTGTGCCCACTGGCAGAGAAAACGCCGTCACGTACCCAAACCGGGCGAGCAGATTGTTGTAGGGCTCGTGGGTACCGATCCAGAGCCAATGGAAGCCGTTGCCTTCGCGGTGCGCAATGGCGCGATACGATCGGCCAATGTCCGCTGTCCGGACTTCACCCTTCTGCTTGAGCGCTATGAGGGAGCTTGTCTCTCGCGCTCCGCGGCGCTTGGCTTTCGATGGCTTCCTGAATGGCGCTCACGTCCGCAAGGTCTTGCGGTCTGCCTGAAGCAAGCTTGGCGGCGATCAGATCGTCCCGCGATATAAAGAACGCCCTCAGGCCGGTCTCCGCGTCCAGCACGGCTTCAACCCGGCGTTCCCACGCGGCGTCAAAATCCACGCCTGGAATCGCCGTGAGAATGTCGACGCCGACCGGCTCGCGCCCCATGCGGAAGAACGGGCCGGGTTCCGCAAAGTCGGCGGCGGTCAGACCTTCGAGCGGCGCACCGAATTCAGCCAAGGCCACGAAAACCGCCTCTGCGTTTTCGGGATCGGCATTCACCAGAATGTCGAGGTCTTTGGTTGCGCGGGGCTGCGCATGGATCGCTACGGCATAAGCGCCGATCACAAGGTACCTAACGCGGTGCGCGTTCAAAATGGACAAGAGTTCTGTGTAGTCTGAATGCATCCGGCTTGAACCCCTTCAGTTTGTAGCATTCCTCGGTGAGTTCCGACACGGCGTCCACGCGCTCCTGCACGGGCCGGCTCTGCCAGTACCGATACTCGTCGGCCTTCATGTCGCCGAAGCTCGCATACTTTCGGATGGTCTTGTCCATGTGTTCCTTTTGTAGCATACGCCCCCCTGCCGCGACAACCGCTCAAATTCGCATGGCTGGCGTCTCACAAAGGACCGTTTGTGAAGCGCAGGCCGTGCAGGAAGGGCGCGCGATGCCCCGGAACCGCGAAAAGCCCGGCTTCCCTTGCGGTGGGCCGGGCTTTTGGATCGTTACGTGCTTCGGGCGGGGTAGGGTGCGGAACACTCGCCCGATGGCGGGCGGCTGCGAAAGTCACGATTCCAAGGACTTATGACCGCACGTACCCGAGGCCCTTTGCTACAATATTTACCAAACCCAGGTGCGCGTGGGAAATTGATAATTTCTATCCCGCCCATCCAGGTTTTGAGTGGAGACCGGTGCGCCGCGTTGCAACGGGATGCCCAGCCGGGCCGCGGAGCGGACGCCTATGGATTTCGATCAGCTCCATACTTTCCTGGAGATCGTCCGGCTGAAGAGTTTCTCCAAGGCCGCGCAGACGTGTTACCGCACGCAGCCCGCCATCAGCGCGCAGGTGCGGCAACTGGAGCAGGAGTTGCGGGCGGACCTGTTCGAGCGTTTTGGCAGCCGCATTTCGCTCACCACCGCCGGCCGCATCTTCGCCGAGCACGCCGAACAGATGCTGGAATTGCGGCGCCGCGCGCAGGACACCATCGCTGAGCTGGAAACCAACCCGCGCGGGGAGCTCGTGATCGCGGCCAACGAGGCCACCTGCATCTACATTCTGCCCACGGTTTTTTCGGTGTACCGCGGGTTGTTCCCCGCCGTGCAATTGCAGGTGGACCGGTCCTACGCCTCGCGCGTGGTGGAAGCGGTGGCGGAAAACTCGGCCGATTTCGGCTTGACGCAGCTTCCGGTGGACGAGAAGCGACTGCAGGTGGTGGATATTCACAAGGACGAGATCTGCGCCATCGTCCCGGCCGGGCACCCGCTGGCAGGCAGGAAGAGCGTCGAGGCGCAGGATGTCACCGTGTTCTACCTGCTGCTCCCCAAGCAGGGAAAGACGCGCACGCGGCTCAACCAGTGGCTGGAACCGGTGGAAGAACGCATCCGCATCTCGATGGAGCTGGATTCGACCGAGATGATGAAGCGTTTCGTCATCGCCGGGCTGGGCGTGAGTTTCCTGGCGATTTCCAATTGCCGCGAAGAAGTGGCGGCGGGCAGGTTAGAGGCCATCTCGCTGGCTCCGGAACCCATGATGCGGCGGCTGGGCCTGATCTACCGGCGCGACAAGGCGCTCTCGAAAGCGGCGCTGGGCTTTATTCAAGTGGTGATGGAGAAAGTGGGCGAAGTGCCGGTCAAGGGCCGGGGGCCAAAGGTGGTGGCATGACCAGGTGCCGGCAATGCCGTAGGATTATGGCCGAGGAGGAGGAGAAGTGCCCGCATTGCGGGGTTCCCAATCCGGCGGCAAAGGGGATGTATCAGAGCTCCACGGTGCTGATTTCGGCTGGCGGCGCGGACCTGGTGTACCGCTCGGTAGAGGAAGTGCCCGGCCCGTTGCGAAACAAGCTGATCGAGTCGACCAATGGAGGCAATTCCGCCACTATCCTGATCGCCGACCAGCGCGGGCGCCGCGAAATCACCAGAGCCATGCGCTCCCTGCCGGGCTCGTCGCCGCGCCGGCTGCTGGATTCGGCGCTCGGGCGGGGAGAGCCGGCGGCTTCCTGGTTGAGGCTCGTGCGCGGGCGCATCCTCGTGGTGCTGGTGGTGCTGGTCGTATTGACCGCGCTGGCGCTGGTATACGCGCACCGTTGGCGTTAAGACTCAATTCGGAGATCCTCTTATGACCCCACGAGCGGTGGTCTTCGGCGCAGCCGGCCAATTGGGAGTCGAACTGATGCGCGAGCTCGCATCGCGCGGCTACGCGACGCTCGGCTTCGACCGCGGAGAAATCGACATCACGGATGGTGCGGCGGTGGAAAGCGCGGTGGCTGGGCATGAGGCCGGCGTGGTCTTCAACTGTGCCGCCTACAACCAGGTCGACGTGGCCGAGCGCGAGCCGGAAGCGGCATTTCAAATCAACGCGCTGGCCGTGCGGCACATGGCGCTGGCATGCCGCCAGGCCGACGCGCGCCTGGTGCAGTTTTCCACCGACTACGTTTTTGACGGCTTCGCGCACCATCCTTATGCCGAAGACGACCATCCCCACCCACTGAGCGCTTACGCGGTTTCGAAATTCGGCGGAGAATTGTACGCGCAGGCTTACCTGGACGACGCGCTGATCGTCCGCACGTCGGGCGTGTACGGGCCCGCCGGCTGCCACACCGCACGCGGAAACTTCGTCGAATTGATGCTGCGCCTGGCGTCCTCCCGGCAGCCGATCAAGGTGGTGCAGGACCACGTGGCCTCGCCCACCTTCGCGCCCCTGCTGGCCACGCGCGCGGTCGACTTGGTCGAGCGCGGCCAGGCCGGCGTTTTTCACATTGGCGGAGGAGCGCCCATCAGTTGGTTCCAGTTCGCGCGGCTGATCTTTCAGACGGCTGGCCTCGACCCGCTGGTGCTGGCCACCAACCAGCGCGAGTATCGGGCCGTGGCGCGCCGCCCGCAGTATTCCGCGCTATCCAACGCCAAGATGGAGCGCTTCGGCCTGGAGCCCATGCCATCCATCGCGACCGCGCTGGAACTGTACTTCGCTGAACGCCCCGCCAGTGCCGCCACCCAGGTGCGGTAGCCGAGCCCGTCGAGCCGCGCCGTTCCGCATGTTAGTCTGGCCGAATGGATGTTTCCGCGATTCCCTTCAATCGGTTTCTCGGCTTGCGGGCGGGCGGAACCGCCCTCGCGCTGCCGGCGGACCCGAAGTATCACAACCACCTGGGGACCGTTCACGCCGGCGCGCAGTTTTCGCTTGCCGAGGCGGCCAGCGGGCAATGGCTGCTCGACCGCTTCGGCGAAGCGGCAGCCAGCTATGCGGCGGTGGTCCGCCACGCCGACGTCAAGTTCCGCCGGCCGGCTGCGGGCGAGTTGACCGCGCAGGCGGACGCTGCCCCCGAGGAAGCGGAACGCTTCCTGGAGACGTTGACCCGCAGGGGGCGCGCCAGCATCGGAGTGCGCGTGCAGGTACTCGGTGCGGACGGGAACGTCACGCTGGAATCCGCCTTCGAATGGTTCGCCCAGCGGGTGCGCGCGTAGGACAGACGATCACCTCTTGTCGTCTGTCAACGCCGCGCATCGATCCAGGCGCGACAGAACACGAAAGGCGATGGTCTGTCCTACCGGGCGTCCGGTTTGAGGGCGTAATAGCCTTTGCGCACCTGAGCCTTCAGGTTCTTGTCCTTCAAGCGCACATCCAACTTGCGATAGGTCCCGTCCCGTTTGTCGTTGGTGGAAGTGTAGCCGATCGAGTACTGGCTGCGCATTTCCTCCTGCAACTCCCGGAACACCTCTTCGAGCGGGTGGTTTCGGCCCACTACGTACACGTGGCCGCCGGTCGCATCCGACATTCTGCGCAAGTAGCCCTCGCCCGCACCGCCGCCGAACCCTCCGAAGGGACCAAACCCGCCATAGGCCCTGGGATCGGAGTAATCGATGCTGTATATGACGGCGTCGGCCTTCTGCGCGGCCTCGATGGCGGCGTCGATGGTTTTCTGGCTGCCCTCGTCCACGCCATCGGTGATGAGTACGATTACCTTGCGGCCCACTTCCGTGCGCAGCTTTTCGTCAGCGGCCAGAAAAACCGCGTCATAGAGCACCGTTCCACGTGGGCCGCCGGCCGTGGGCACCGGGCCGGGTCCGTAGCCGCCCACGCCGGAGCTGATTCGCAGACCGTCCATCCCCCGCGTGAGCAGGCGGGCGGAACCGGTGTAGTCCTGAAGCAATTCGCACTCCTCACCGAAACTGATGAGGAACGCTTCGTCCTTCTTGCGCAATACCTGGCTGAAAAACTGGGCTGCCGCGCTGCGCTCGATATCGAGCAGGTTTCTCTGGCTGCCGCTCACGTCGATCAACAGACCGATCGTCAGCGGAAGATCAGTCTCGCGGGCGAAGTACTTAATATCCTGCGGTTTGCCGTCCTCGGAGATGGCGAAATCGTTGCGATCCAGATTGGCCACCAGACCGCCCCGCTTGTCGCGAACGCTGGCCAGCACGTTGACCACGTTGACGTCCACCTGGATCGTCGCGGGCGCCTCCTCGGCCGAGGGAGGGGGATTCTGCGGCGTCTGCGCACAGAGCGCGCCAGCCAAGGTTACGAGTAGGAGGGTTCGCATGCCGGTACAATAAGGGTGACGTGTCCCTGCCTCCAAGTGTTTCATAATGCAGAAAGCCATTCTTCACCTCCGGAAGTCGGACCCGGTGCTGGCTGGAATCATCGACCGCGTCGGAGACTATCGTATCGAATTCCGCGACCCGGATTTCGAAACGCTGGTGAAATCCATCGTCTACCAGCAGTTGAGCGGGCGTGTGGCGAACGTGATTTTCGGCCGGCTGGGCAGCGCCGTGGGGGGCAAAATCACCCCGGAGAGCATCCTCAAACTGCGCCCGGCGCGGATGCGGGCGGTGGGGCTATCCGGCCAGAAGACCGAGTACATCCGCGATCTGGCGCGACACACGCGCGACGGCCGCATCCGGTTCGAAGAATTGCCGGATCTCGCCGATGAGGAAGTGATGGCGCGGCTAACTGCGGTGAAGGGGATCGGCGTTTGGACCGTGCACATGTTTCTGATCTTCGCCTTGCGCCGGCACGATGTGCTGCCCACCGGCGACTTGGGCATTCGCAACGCCATCCGCCATGCATACGGTTTGGAGGCGCCCCCGTCTCCGGGCGAAGTTGAGGCGATGGCGGAACGGTGGCGCCCCTTCTGCACGGTGGCGAGCTGGTATCTTTGGCGCAGCTTGGAGCCAAACGCCAATCTCTGATTGCGTGATTTCCCCCAACCATACACTTTTTTAATACGAAATACCGCTGTTTTTAACCACATTCGAGTTATAGTATTTGAGGATATTCGGACTTCGGGATGCTGCTTCTCCAGGTTCGATCAATCGATTCTTAAGGAGAGATACCATGCGCGTATTGAAACTGGCGGTCCCGGCCGCGATCGTTCTGGCAGGTCTGGTAGCGACCACCGTGCCCACTAAGGCCACCCCTGTTTTCGCCAAAGCCACGGGAAAGGCTTGCACCACTTGCCACGTCAAGATTGGTGCCATGGCCGACATGAAGAAGGACCCGAACCTGAATGCGACGGGAAAGTGCTTCAAGGCCCAGGCCGACAAATCGGCCCTGTCCGACGCCTGCAAGAACGCGAAGTAATTGGCGAAAGCCTGGAGCGTGTGGGGCAGGCGCTTCCGCCTGCCGACCGCTTTTTTCGTGGATTGCGGGCGGGACTTGCGTTCGAACTAGAATGGACTCATGCGCCTGCTGGTGTTGTGCGCCTGTGTCCCCTCTATCCTCGCGGCGCAAAATGGGCCGGATGCGCGCGAGATCGTTCGGCACTCGATTGAGTCGGACAACCGGAACGAGGCTGTTGCGCGCAGTTACACGTTTCTCGAACGGGATGAGACGCGTATGCTCGACCGGTCGGGGAAACCGAAGAAAGCGCCCGAGAGCCGCACTTTCGACGTGACCCTGCTGGAGGGCTCGCCGTATCGCCGGCTGGTGGCCCGCAACGACAAGCCGTTATCGCCATCCGAGGAGCGCAAGGAGCAGGAGAAACTGCGCCAGAGCATCGACGAGCGCCGCAGGGAGACAGCCGCCGAGCGCCAGCGCCGCATCGCCGAATGGGACCGCAAACAGCAGCGCCAGCGCGCTCCCTTCCACGAAATTCCGGAGGCGTTCGATTTGCGGCTGGCGGGCGAAGAGGCGCTGAACGGCCGCGAGGCTTATGTGATCGCCGCCACGCCGAAGTCCGGATACAAGCCGAAAACTGCCGCGACCGCTTACTTTGCCAAAATCAAAGCCAAATTGTGGATCGATAAGCAGGACAGCCAGTGGGTGAAGGTGGAAGCCGAGACGCTGGACACGATTTCGTACGGAGGGATACTGGTCCGGCTCGCCAAGGGCAGCCGCCTGACGTTCGAGGAAACCCGCGTCAACGATGAAGTCTGGCTGCCAAAGCGGATCGCGGTGAGCGTATCGGCGCGATTGATGCTGGTCGCCGCGGCCAGGGCCGAGTTCGATATCGCATTCAGCAACTTCCGCAAGTTCCAGGCCGAGTCCCGGCTGGTGACCGGGCAGCCATGAGCCAGTTCGCGCCGCACCTCATCCATGGTGCGCGACGACTAGGAGCAGGCCGAAAACGAGCGTAGGAAGCAGCGCCAGCATCGCGAAGAAGAGGGCGTTGCGCTTCCTGGTGGGCCGGCGGGTCCGCCAATCGCGAAGCTCCGGCCGTTCGCGCACCGTCACTTCTTCCGGATGTTCGAGGTCGCGAGCGAATTCGCGGGCGCTCGCGTAACGCCGGGCGGGCTCGCGCTCCAGAGCTCGGCAAATGATCTCCTGAATCCGCGGCGGAATTTCGGGATGGATTTCGCGCGGCGGCACCGGATGGTTGACCACGCGGTCGTTCATCACCTGAAACGGATTGGAGCCTGTGAACGGCGGCCGGCCGGTGACCATTTCGTACAAAATCACACCCAGCGCATAGAGATCGCTGCGCGCATCGCCGCGTTTTCCCTTCACCTGTTCGGGCGAGATGTAGTCGGGGCTGCCCATCAGTTCGGAGAGCTTGCCGAAGGTGAGCCGGCGCGCAGCGGCGAGGTTGGCAATGCCGAAATCGATGATCTTGATTCCGTCGCTCGAATCGAGCAAAATGTTTTCCGGCTTGAGATCGCGGTGCACCACGCCGTGAGAATGAATGTGGTCGAGCGCTAGACAAATGGCAAGCGCGATCCGCAAACTGCGCTCGATCGAAAAGCGGCCTTCGTCAGCCATCGCCTCACGGAGCAGCCGCCCCTCGACCCACTCCATGACCATGTACAACCGGCTACCGTCACCATGATTGAGCGTCTTGACAGTGCCGGGGTGGTCGAGTTTCCGGCCAATCGCAATCTCGCGTTGAAAGCGATCGAAGAAGACCGGGTCGCATTCGGCTTCCGGATGCGGCACCTTGATCGCCACCGTGCGGCCGTTGCGCGTGTCGACCGCGCGGAAAATAGTAGCCATGCCGCCACGGGCGACCAGGCTTTCAATCCTGTAGCAATCGATCTCTTCTCCGGCGCTGACTGGGGTCATAAAGGCTCCAGCAGCGATGGTAAATGGAAGTCGCTAAATAAGTCGTTGGAGATCCATCAAGGTTTCGTAAAGGACGGTAGGACAGACCATCGCCTTTCGTGGTCTGTCAATTCTGCTGGAGCACGAAAACCTGACAGACGACAAAAACCGATCGTCTGTCCTACCTTCGAGCGATTGGTTTGGGCTTGCGCTTGATGCTCGCGACCAGGCCGGCGGCGATCGAGAGCAGGACACCCGCTGATAGCGAACACGATCCAGCCAACATCGCGAGGAGTCCAGTACCGTCCTAACAGGATCCGACGCCAACGTGAATCGCCACGATGACCAGTGGGATTCCGCCCCCGATTCCGATTAGCCCGTATTTGAGAAGACGTGGCACTGTCTGTTTACAGCTTGAACAACTCGCGGAGCTTCCGGGTTTGCACGCGGCTTACGGGGATCTCCGTGTGCTTCTTATCGTCCATGCGGAGCTGGTAGCTCGATTTGAACCACGGCACCACTTCCTTGATGCGGTTGATGTTCACCAGGTAGGAGCGGTGGACGCGCCAGAAGACCTCGCGGTCCAGGCTGGCCTGCAGGTCCTCGATGGTACGGTAGTTGGATTGGCCCTCGAAGGACGTGGTGACGAGCGTGATCAGGCCGCTGTCGATGGTGGCGTAAATCACGTCGTTGGCGTCCACGATGAAATTGCGGTTGGCGGCCTTCACCATCAGCTTGGTGCGTGGGGCGGGTACCGGGGCTGCGGCGGGAGCCGGAGCGGGTTCGCTCGATTTCTTTTCCAGAATGAGCCGCCGCGCACGATCGACGGTCTCGGCCAGCCTCCCGCGGTCGAGCGGTTTGAGCAGGTAATCCATCGCCTCCAGCCGGAAGGCCTCCACGGCGTACTGGTCGTAAGCTGTAACAAAAATGAAATGCGGCGGATCGATGCCCTTCTCCCGCAGCCGCTCGACCACGCCGAGGCCGTCCAAGCCGGGCATGTTCACGTCCATGAAAACCACTTCCGGCTCCAGTTTCTCGATCAGGTTTAGGGCCTCTAACCCGTTGGAACCGGTGCCGATAACCTCGATTTCCGGGAAGTCTTTGAGGAGGAAGGCAAGCTCTTCGCGGGCCAGTTGCTCGTCATCGACGACGATAGTCGCCAAGGTGGCCGTCGCACGTTCGCGCATCGAGTTGGTATTATAGCATTTCAGCTTCTTAAGGAGAGTCAACTTGCCAAATCAAGACGTCCGCATCGCGCCCGCCGAAGGGAAACTCGGTGTACTGATCCCCGGCATGGGCGCCGTGACGACGACGTTTATCGCCGGTCTGGAAGCCATCAAGCGAGGTACGGGGAAGCCCATCGGGTCCCTGACACAACTCGGAACAGTCCGGCTGGGAAGGCGGACCGAGGGGCGCAGCCCCGCCATCCGCGATTTCGTGCCGCTGGCCAACGTGGAAGACTTGGAAATCGGCACCTGGGATATTTTCGAAGACAACGCTTACGAAGCCGCGGTGAAGGCAGGCGTGCTGGAGATGCCGCTGCTGGAATCGTTGAAACAGCCCCTCGAGGCGATTGAACCGATGCAGGCGGTGTTCGACCAGAAATTCGTCAAGCGCCTGAACGGTCCCAACGTCAAAGCCGGCGGCAGCAAGATGGATTACGCCGAAGGCGTGATGGAGGACATCCGCCAGTTCCAGAAGCGCACCAAAGTGTCGCGCATGACGATGATCTGGTGCGGCTCGACGGAGGTCTACCACGAAGCGGCCGAGGTCCACTCCAGCCTGGCGAGGTTCGAGCGCGGTTTGCGGGAGAACGATCCGGAGATTTCGCCCAGCCAGGTCTACGCGTACGCGGCGCTGAAGTCGGGCGTTCCGTATGCCAACGGCGCGCCGCACATGACGACAGACATGCCGGCTCTGCTCGAACTGGCGCGCGAGCGCAGCCTGCCGCTGGCGGGTAAGGATTACAAGAGCGGGCAGACGTTCATGAAGACGCTGATCGCGCCGGGGCTGAAATCGCGGCTGCTGGGCGTCAATGGATGGTTCTCGACTAATATCCTGGGCAACCGCGACGGCGAGGTGCTGGACGATCCGGGTTCGTTCCGCTCGAAGGAAGTGAGCAAGTCCTCGGCGCTCGAATACATCCTGCAGAAGCAACTCTACCCGGACCTGTACTCGGATGTTTACCACAAGGTGCGCATCGAGTATTACCCACCGCGCGGCGACGCCAAAGAGGGCTGGGACAATATCGACATTTTCGGCTGGCTGGGGTACCCGATGCAGATCAAGGTAAACTTCCTGTGCCGCGATTCGATTCTGGCCGCGCCCCTGGTGCTCGACATCGTGCTGTTCATGGACCTGGCGCAACGCGCCGGGATGCGCGGCATCCAGGAATGGCTGTCGTTCTATTTCAAGGCCCCGATGCACGCGCCCGAGGTCTACCCGGAGCACGACGTCTTCATCCAGCTCATGAAGCTGAAGAACACGCTGCGCTGGATGCGGGGCGAAGATCTGATCACGCATTTGGGTCTGGAATATTACGACTGATCGCAGTATCTTTATTAATCGGGGATTGTAGCCGGGCAGCGCCCAACGGAAGCCTTCCGTTGGGCGCTTGCGTCTAATATCGTAGAGAGAGTATGAAAGTACTGGTCATCGGCGGCACGCTCTTCATCGGCCGTTCCCTGGTCGAGGAGCTGGTCAGGGCGGGGCATGACGTCGCGGTTCTGCACCGCAAGCCGAAGCACGATTTCGGGCGGCGGGTGGAGAACATGGTGGCCGACCGCAACGACGCCGAAGCCGTGCGCGAGGCGCTGAGCGGACGCCGCTTCGAAGTGGTGTTCGACTTCGCCTACGATTATGAGCGGGGCACCACGGCAGCGCAGGTGGAAGCCACCGTGCGCGCTTGCGGCGGCCGGCTCAGCCGTTACGTTTTCATGTCCAGCGTGGCGGCCTACGGCGACGGGCTCAACCACAAGGAGAGCGATCCGCTGGCGCCGGATTCGCATACCAACCCGTACATCCGCAACAAAGCCGCCGCCGAGAGGCTGCTGTTCCGCATGAAGGCGCAGCACGGTTTCCCGGTGGTCACGTTCCGCCCGCCGTTCGTCTACGGGCCGGGCAACCCGTTCTACCGCGAGCAGTTTTTCTGGGACCGGCTACGCGCCGGCCGCCCCATCGTGATCCCCGGCGACGGTTACCGGCTGATGCAGTTCGTCTACGTCGGCGACCTGGTGGCCGCTCTGCTGAGGGCCATGGTGGAACCGCGCGCCGAAGGCGAGGCCTTCAACATCGGCGACTCGAAGCCTCTCACCCAGGTGGAACTGGTGGAGCGGCTGGCCAAGGCCGCCAACACCGAACCCACCCTGGCGCGTGTGCCGCGGGACGTGATTCAACAGGCCGGCGGCAACGCTTTCGAGGAGCCGTACTATTTCGGCGAGTACTTCGACGTACCGCCGATCACGATGTACATGGGCAAAGTCGCCCGCCTGTTGAAAGTGAAAGGCACACCGTTCGAGACGGGCCTCAAAGAAACCTATCGCTGGTACGCGCGCAATCACAAACCGCGCATCTCCGGTTTCGAGTTCGACGATAAGCTGCTGGCACTGGCGAAGGCGGGGGCGCCAGCGGAAGTGTAAGGGTGAACTCCCCGAGCGCGGCCTCGTTGGCCAGCTTCGAGGCGAGCCCCTATGTGCCGATCACGGAGAGGATCTGGCGTGCCAGTGCCTGAAAATCCGCATAGCAGTCGCGTACGGCTTGCGCGTGTGCCCCGATTGCGCCATCAGCCGGTTTGAGCCGAAACATTGGCTTGCGCGCTTCCATAGCCAGGGGCATGAGGCTTCGATAGTGTTTAAGGGCGGCGAGGCAGTACGGGTCGCTTCCGACCTTCACGTTGACGTCAGGTGGGTCGCTTCGGACGGAACGGCGGTATTCGTTGGGAATCCTCTCCATCCATCGGAGATACGCCTGGACGGGACGGTCCACACGAGTCGCATGTTGCATCACCACATAACCGGTCGGGCGCATGTCACCGGACGGCAACAACAGGTCCCGATCGGGACTCTTCCCACGTAATTCCCCCCACGCGTCACGCCACAGTCTGAGCTGTGGGCCGAGGTTCCGCAGTCCTTGCAGGGAGTAGAGATCGGACGCAAGGGGAATCACCACGTATTGGGACGCGATCAGCGCAGCACGATTGATCGCGCCCAGATTCGGGCCGACATCGATCAATACCAGCTCGGTATCTCTCCGCTCCGCCGCCATGAGAATCGCCCGATAGAATGCGGTCATGGTACGAAAGGCCGATTCGTCGCGGTTGTGGCATCGGGGCCATGCGTCAGAGAGCTTGTCCTCGAAGCCGGACAGGGCGAGATCGCCTGCGATGAGTCCCAGATCGCCGCCAAGAAGGCCATTCTGAGTTGCGATGTCTTCTACATGGGGTGCTTGGACGTCACCGATCCCCCTCAAGATTGGCTCAACCACACCGTGAATCGTGTTGGGGTGTTTCGCGTCGGGCCACAGCTCCTCAAGACGCTCCTCCTCCAGGAACATGCTGGTGAGGTTTGATTGCGGGTCCAGGTCGGCCGCGATCACCCGATGTCCCATGTCCGCGAACATCCACGCAAGGTGGTACACGAGCGTCGTCTTGCCGACTCCTCCCTTGTTGTTGAAGAACGCGATTGTCTTCATTTGGGTGCTCGAATCAGGGCCATAACATAGTTTGCATCAAATTGGAATTCAGCAGGCCCGTTTCCGTTCTGGGCCAGCGCCTCCTGTGCGCGCAGCACCCCGCGGCCAAATCGGTTGACAAAACCCAGCGCCTTCATCGCCTCGGCAAGCACGGGATTGCGGTAGCTGTTCTGGTTAGGAAAGTTCTCAGGAGACGCCACGCCGTAGAGGCCGCCGGGACTCTGGATCTCAACCCTGTCTGAGAACCAATAGAAGCGGATCGGTGCGCTGGACTCGTATGAGCGGTGCAAAACAGCGTTCATCAGCAGTTCCCTCAAAGCCACGCGTGGGTAGTTCACTACCTGGCGCTCGCGCAGCGGGGACGCCGCCGCAGGACGCGATTCGATGTGCAGTTCGACGAGCGACTCGAGATCGCGGAGAACCGTCAGCAGGTCGCCGGAGAGTGCCTTCTCGACCAAGATATCGCCGGTCAAGCAGCTTCCCACCAGCCGCAAGAACTGAATGTAGGCCCCCGGCAACCATTGCAGTGGGTTCCTCCCAAACAGCAGGATACCTGCGTTGGTCGGACATTGCTTGTCCACATCGTAGAATCGCAGTGACCCCAGTTGCGTGGCCAAGTCGCGATTGTTTTCCGCGATGACTTCAGGCGCCACCGCCTGGCTCAAGTATGTGTTTCGGAAGAGGTCAGTAGCGAGTGCATCGATGGAACTGCCAAGACATGGCAGGGCGTCGAAACTTCGCGCGTGGGCGATTCGCTTTTCCGTCAGTATCCGCTCTTCTTGCTGGTTGGCAATCGCCTTTCGTGGACCGACCCGAATCCATGTCCGGCCTTTGTAGCGAACCGGAGGCAGGTCCGAAGGAAGCACTTCCACGACTGCGACGTCGCCGCCAGGTAGGCTGAACTTTGCCACGTTCAGAGCCGGGAGGGGTTGTATGTTGCCGTCCGTCTTGAGGCCTCCTAGGTTCTGGAGCAGTTGGTCGGTGACGTCCAATCCGCTGGGCGTCCCGTCATCATGCACCCCGATAACCAGATAACCTGGCAAACGGTGATAGGGCAGGTCATTTGCGAACGCGGTGACTGCCTCTGAGAACTTGTCGGTATCCTTGGTCGAAACTGTGCGCTCAATGCGATCAGCTTCGCCCTCGGCCAGCAGGGTAATCAGTTCATCAGCCTGAATCATGATAATGTGTCCCTCTATTCTCTCACCACCTGAAATGCCGTGGTCGGAGCTTCGTCGCCCCAACGCCCAATGCCGGGCAGTAAACCGCGCTAACAGACGGCGCACAGGCGGATTCGAAATCGAGGGCAAACCGGTGGCATTGCCCGAGCGTGCTAACGCGTGGGGGAAGGTACAATCAAGTCGAGTGGCTGGCGTTTACATTTCTTATCCGTTCTGCGCGCAGAAGTGTACTTACTGTAACTTCGCTTCGGGGGTGTTTCCGCGCGAACGGGAACGGGCTTATGTAGCGGCGCTGCTCGCGGAGATAGCGGCGCATCGGTGGGAGTGGCGGCCGGAGACGGTTTACCTGGGCGGGGGCACGCCTAGCAACTTGGCGGCGGACGATCTGCGCGCGGTGTTGGATGCGGTTCCGGGCCGGCCTTGGATCGAGGCCACCATCGAAGCTGCGCCGGGCGGCATCACGGCTGAACAGGCGCGCGACTGGGCGGCGTGCGGGATCAACCGGGTCAGCCTGGGGGTCCAATCGTTCGTCGAGAAGGAAATTCGGCGCACGGGGCGCAAACACACGGCGGAAACGGTGGCGCGGGAAATTGGCGTGCTGCACGCGAACGGAATCGGCAGCGTCAACATCGACCTGATCGCGGGACTCTCCGGGCAGACCGAGGCGAGCTGGCGGGAATCGCTCGATTGGATCGAGCGGCTCGCGCCGGAGCACGTCTCAGTCTACATGCTGGAAGTGGATGAGGACAGCCGGTTGGGCGCGGAGATGCTCGCCCGGGGCGCGCGGTACGGAGCGGCGGAAACACCGGACGACGACCAGGTGGCGGCGTTCTATGAAATTGCCGTGGAGCGGCTCGCGGCACTCGGCATCATCCGCTATGAGATTTCCAATTTCGCGCGGCCCGGTTGCGAGTCGCGCCACAATTTGAAGTACTGGAAGCTGGAGCCGTACGTGGGTTTCGGCGCGGACGCACACTCTTTCGATGGGAGGATGCGGGGGCGGAACGCGGAGACGGTGGAACAGTACCTTGATGGGGGTTGGCAGGCCGGTGACCTGCCCCACTTGGCTCACGCGGACGAGCGGTTCTTTGTCGGGCTGCGGCTGATGGAGGGAATTCGTCCCGACGAGCGGGAGTGGCGGCGGCACGACGCGGCCATTCGCAGGTTCCTGAATGCGGGTTTGCTGGAGGCGGCCGACGGCATGTTGTGCCTGTCAAGCCGCGGCGTGCTGGTTTCGAACGAAGTATTCGCGGAGTTTCTAACGTCATGATCGATCTGCGCAGCGACACGGTGACCAAGCCGACGCCCGAGATGCGGCGAGCGATGGCGGAAGCGGAAGTGGGCGACGACGTATACGGCGAAGACCCAACGGTGAACCTGCTGGAGCAGCGGGCCGCCGAAATCACCGGCAAGGAAGCGGCGCTGTTCGTACCCACCGGAACCATGGGCAACACGATCGCGGTGAAACTGCTCACCGATCACGGGCAGGAAGTGATTTGCGACTCGCGCGCGCACATACTGGATTACGAGCTGGCGATGACGGCGTGGTTTTCCGGCTGCCTGATCCGCGCCATTCCGACCGAAGACGGCATCCTCGAATGGAGCCAGATCCGCCCGCTGGTGAAGCCCGTGCATCCGCACTGCGCGCCCACGGGCGCGATCGAGATCGAAAACACGCACAACATGGGCGGCGGCACGGTGTATCCGCTGGCCACGATCTACGAAATCGCGAACGGTGCGCACGAGCTGGGCGTGAAAGTACACATGGACGGCGCGCGCGTGTTCAACGCGGCGGTGGCGCTGCGGGTGCCGGTGGACGAGATCGTCGCGCCGGTGGACACGGTGATGTTTTGTCTTTCGAAGGCGCTGGGCGCGCCGGCCGGCTCGATCGTGGCGGGGCCGGCGGGGCTGATCGACAAGGGACGCTTGCTGCGCAAACGGCTGGGCGGGGGCATGCGGCAGGCGGGCGTGCTAGCCGCGGCGGGCCTGATCGCGCTCGAAGAGACTCCGCGGCGCCTCGGCGAGGACCACGCGAACGCGCGATTCTTTGCCGAAGGCGTGGCGCGCATTCCCGGCGTCAACATCCATCCGTGGAAGGTGGTCACCAACATCGCGGTTTTCGATATCGGCGCGACCGGCCTGACGGCGGGCGAATTGAGCCGGCGCCTGAAGCAGCGGGGCGTGCTGATCAATGGCGTCGGGCCAAGCCACATGCGCGCCGTGACGCACTACGACGTCACCCGTGCCGATTGCGCACAGGCCGTGGAAGCGCTGGCGGAAGCGGTGGCCCGAGTCGCGATAAACTGAGAGTTTCGAACGTTCACCCTGTCAGAAGGCTAGACATACATGTTGAAACCGCTAGGGAAGCTGCGCGGCGTGGGATTGGTATGGTTCTTCGGCGCCGCCGTCTTCGCGCAAGAGTATTCGATTACGACCGTCGCCGGAGGAGCGCCACCGGCGACGCCAGCCGCGGCTGCCAGCACCGGGATTGGAACGGTGAAGCGGGTGACGCTGGACACGAGCGGCAACGTGTATTTCAGCGCCGGCCACGCGGTGTTCAGGATCACGGCCGGCGGGACGCTGACGCTGGTGGCGGGGAATTCGCGGCCCGGCTTCTCCGGCGACGGCGGGCCGGCGACGGCGGCGCAGCTCAACTCGCCACAGGGACTGGCGTTGGATTCGCAGGGCAATCTCTACATTGCCGACCAGGGGAACAACCGGGTGCGGATGGTGACACCGCAGGGTGTCATTAGCACGATCGCCGGCAATGGCAAAGTCGGCGCGCCGCGATTTCTGGGCGACGCCGGCCCAGCCACAGCGGCGAACCTCAACCAGCCCGGCGGCGTGGCGGTGGATAAGCAGGGGAATGTTTACATCGCGGATACGGGCGACAACTCGATCCGCGAGGTCGGCACCAACGGCGCCATCAACACCGTAGCGGGGAACGGTTACCAGACCAACGGGAACCCCGGCGATACTCTGTTGGCGTCGGAATCCACTCTGGCGCTCCCTGAGGACGTTTTCGTGGATAGCTCCGGCAATGTTTTCATCGCCGACACGGGTGACGCGGAAGTTCGCGAGATCACGGCCAGCACAGGCGTCATCAACGTCGTTGCCGGAGCGTGCAACATCACCAGCTCCAGCACCAGCACCAATACCGGCGAATCTTGTTCCATCGGCTATGCGGGCGACGGTGGACTGGCGAACCAAGCCGGGCTGGTCGAGCCGGCTGCGGTGGTGGTGGATTCGGCGGGGAACGTGTACATCGCGGAGCCGACCGATGGCCGCATCCGCGAAGTCAGCACGATCAAGAGCAAGGTCGACATCAACACGATTGTGGGCAACGGCACGCTGGGCTTCAGTGGAGACGGCGCCGCGGCGAACGCGGCCGAGCTGAACCGCCCAACCGGCGTGGCGGTGGACGGGTCGGGCAACATCTACATCGCCGATTCGCTCAATAACCGGATCCGTGTCGCGCAAGCGGGCGGCAGCATTAAGACGTTCGCCGGCAACGGCGGCTACAGCTATTCGGGCGATGGCGGAGTGGCCACCGGCGCGCAGATGAACTCGCCGCACGCGGTGGTGGCGGATGGCGCCGGCAACTACTACATCGCCGACGCGGGCAATAACGTGGTGCGCAAGGTGAGTGCGAACGGCGTCATCACGACCTTCGCCGGCAACGGGACCGCGGGTTCGAGCGGCGATGGCAGCGCGGCAACCAGCGCGGAACTCAGCGGCCCGCAAGGCCTGGCGCTCGATGGCGCGGGCAATCTTTACATCGCCGACACGGGCAATTCACGGGTGCGCGAAGTGTCGGGCGGAACGATTACGACCGTCGCTGGCAACGGCACGGCGGGTTATTCGGGCGACGGCAGCGCGGCGACCAGCGCGCAGTTGTATGCCCCGGTGGGATTGGCATTCGATGCGAAGGGCAGCCTCTACATTGCCGATACCGACAACAGCGCCGTGCGCAAAGTCACCAACGGCGCGATCTCGACCGTGGCCGGGGACGGGCGGCAGGGCTATGCGGGCGATGGCGGCCCGGCATCGAAAGCCCAGTTAAACTACCCGCAGGGAGTGGCTGTGGATGCCGCCGGCAATCTGTATATCACGGACACGCTCAACTATGCGATCCGCATGGTATCGCCATCCGGCAATATCGCGACCGTCGCGGGTAATGGCGTGTCGGGCTACTCGGGAGACGGCGGCGCGGCCAGCCTGGCGCAGTTGAGCGATCCCACAGGGATTGCGGTGGACAGCGCGGGCAACGTCTTCTTCTCCGACGCCGGAGCGGCTGTGCGCAAGATTTACGTGAACGGGCCGATCATTACGATCGCAGGCAATGGAGCATTGGGCTACTCGGGCGATGGCGGCATGGCGACCAGCGCATCGCTCAACGGGCCGGCGGGGATCGCGGTGGATTCGAAGGGCAACGCGTATATTGCCGATTCGGCCAACAACGCGGTGCGGCTGCTGCAATACGCAGCCGGCGGTATGCAGCTTGCCGCAGTCGCCAATGCCGCCAGCGCGACCACCGGCGCCGTCGCGCCCGGCGAGGTGGTCGTACTCTATGGCTCCGGCCTGGGGCCAGCCGCTCTCGCGACGTACCAACTGGTGAACGGCGATGTTCCGCGGAGCGTCGGTGGGACGAGCGTTTACTTCGACGGTTCGCCGGCCCCGGTGCTGTATGCATCGGCCACGCAAGTGGCTGCCATCGTGCCCTTCGGCCTTACCGGCTCGAGCGCGCAGGTCTATGTCGCGTATCAGGGGCAGACTTCCGCGCCGCTCACCCTCGCGGTGGCGCAAGCGGTGCCCGCACTGTTTACGGCCAACAACTCCGGCACGGGGCAGGCGGCGGCCGTGAACGCGAGCGGAACGTACAACAACGCCGCCAATCCGGCCAGCTCCGGCCAGTGGGTGTTCCTGTACGGCACCGGCTTCGGCCAGACGAACCCGGCCGGCGAGGATGGTGCGCCGTCTTTGGAGCCGCCCGCGGGAGTGCTGCCGCTGCCGTTGCTGCAGCCGGTCACAGTGACTATCGGTGGCAAGCCAGCCAATAGCAATTACGCCGGTGGCGCGCCATACGCCGTTCAGGGGGTGATGCAAGTGAACGCGCAGATCCCCAGCGGCCTGCCGGCCGGCAACGCAACCGTCGTGGTGTCCGTTGGTGGTGTGCCAACGCAAGCCGGCGTCACGGTAGCGGTTTCGGGGAACTGAGGCAGACCGAACGCAGTCCCAAGTGCAGCGTCGGCATTCGTGCCGACGTTCGGAGCTTCGCGTGGGAAGAAATGTCGAGATGACTCTCGACACAGCAGGCTTGGCAGCCCGCGCCACGGCTGCGAGATTGCTTTGGCACTAAGCCGCCTGCGAGATGAGAATCGGGAAGACTTCATGAAGCCGCTGGGGATCAGCACCAACAAACTGGCTCGTGATCTCGATGTTCCGCCCGACCGCATCAGCGCCATCGTGGACGGCGCCCGCTCCATCTCGGCCGATACTGCATTTAGGCTGGGAACTTACTTTCGTGTGTCGCCGGAGACCTGGCTTGGCCTGCAGATCGACCACGATCTTCGCCTCGCCCGTCAGCGCGTCGGAGATCAGATCGCCCGAACTGTTCGCACACCGCCGGCGGCGTGAGCGGTATTCGCGAGTAGAATGGACACGCGCGGAGCGATTTCGCGGCGATTGTCGAGAAGGACGATTGCCCGGTACATTGCGCACCCAGCGGAGGTACCTTGATGCGGATGGGAGCGCGAGAGGGCATGCACTGGAGCGTGGAGGCAAGATGCGAACATCGGGATTGCCTGCCGTCATGAAGGACGTCGCGGCTAGGCTTGTGGCGGACGATTGGTGCCTTATGAAGTCGAAGGACGGGGAGCGCTCCTACTACATCATAGGCGTGGGAGATTACGACGCTCAGGAGGCTGCGCAAATGAGTGGAGCCGATTTCGCCATCCGGACTACCACAGCGAGGAGCCACGTTGGCCCGCTCGGCGAGTATGTGGTCCGCTCGCAGGTGGCGAGAAGCCAGGAAGACTATCTCAAGGGAGCGAGGAGGGACCTCGAACAAGCCGGCGTGTTGCCGTCCGCGATTGACCGCCTCCTTGACAACGAAATGAACTGGGGCGAGCTTTTCCCCGAGTCGGTCCCTCTCGAAAAGCGATGGACACTGCTCCTGAACTTTCTCGAGGCCCTTCGGGTCGCTCAAGGTGTCACCGAGTTGGACCAAGAGGATGCGAGGGAAGTCGATGCCGCCAGACAAAAGCTTTGCCTGCACGAGATCGCTGCCAAGTACCGGAAGATCGTCAACAAATGGGAGCAGCTTGAACGGCTCCCATTTTCGGATCCGCAGTTAGAGGAGGCTTCGCAAGCATATCTTTATGGCTTCTACAGGGCTGCCGTTGTCCTGAGCGCAAGTGCCCTAGAAAAGCACCTGAAACGCATTGTGGGCCAGGGCTGGGGCTCCTACGGGGAACTCGTTGAAGAGGCCGCCGTTTGCCGGGGCCTTGGCCCAGCTTGGATTGCGCAGGGCCAGGACGTGTTCCGGGAGCGTAACAAGGTGGTGCATGACGATTGCAAACCATCGCCAGACAAGGCCCGCGAGGTGCTTGGCAACGCCAGGGGCGTCCTGAGGCAAATTCTATCGGGAGAATAGGCGTGGGAAATACCCGACACGGAAGTGTTCCGCCTTTGCCTTGGCGCCTGGCACGTGAAATTGTCTCGTTCAAGAATCCTGAAGTCCTGCCTGTTCATCCCCACTCGCGCGCCGTTGGGCTTCGAGTTCCTCCCGGTAGGCCTCCTCTTGCCGTATCAACTCATCGTAGACCTCCGGGGCAATGCCACTGAGGGCGGGTCGCTCGTCGGACTCTCCGTGCGCCCCTCGGATGTCGGATTCGGCCACGGCCCTTAACTCACGCATGGCTTCGGCGCGTATGAGATCGAGTTCCGTGAACGTCATAAGGAAATCTTAAGGTTCTCGGCTTCGTCGCGGAACTATCGCTTTGCCTGTGGCTCCTCGTGAAGGGTGTGGATGTTCAACGATGGAAGGAGCAGGCAAGCGCCGCGCATTCGAACGAGACATTCAAAGAGGGAGACTGATGGAAGGGTCGGCGCCACATTGATCTTGCAGGGTGCAGCAGAGACGCTCTCCGATAGCGAATGACGCCGCGTTAAACGCTGTCTCTTGTGTTGGCAAAGGGGGTTATCCCGCGACGCGCGGAGGGCGAGGTGGCCACTGTCCGAGTGGCCGACCATCGGCCCAGTGGCCAGAGTGAACGCTGCGCCGGCTATCATTGCCTATTTACGTTCCCAGCTCAGGCGGTCTACTTTCCGGGCTCGTGGGATTTCAGAATCCGTAGCACTGAGAGCATTGTGTTCCAACTGCGCGTTGTCGCCGGCGCCCCAAAGAGCCTGTCGATCTGGCCGAGATAGCCAATCGTTTTCATTTGGCGGCGGTACACCCCATACACGAGACGATTCTTCGAGCCAATAATTCGCACCAGCCACTCCCCACCTTCGGGAAGAGCAATCGGAAGAGAAACTCTGTGGCGGCCAGCCTCCGACAGGATGCTTACAAATTGAACAACATCTGCGGGCGGTGGCTCATTTCCAAACGGATTGTCCATCTCTAGTCGAATCAGATCACTGCCGTCGCAGAAAGCGATAGTTGCTTCAAACGGCAGCTTCCGGCGCAGTTCGGCAAGAAACTCTGCACGCAACCCAGGTTTGCGAACGACAAGCGTGCCTGCGGCGCCCACGTTCACGGCACCGTAGATGCCCAGTTCTTTGGCGAGCACGCTCGGACGAAAAGCCCTGTATCCTCCAACGTTGACCCCACGGAAGAAAACGATCAAAGCCATGCTGCCCATTGTTGCACCGAAGTATCGAGGAGAAGCGGAAGCGGTCGGGCCTGACGATAGATAACGTGTAGTCGCCCGGCGTTTACCGAGGTTTCCGGAGCGCAAGTGAGTGCTCCGGTTGAATCGCGCTACTCGGAAACACCGCAGCGGCCGGCTTGCTTGCGGAGTTAGCTACCGATATGGAACCTTAACGGGCCTTAAATCAGGGCATAGGCGAACACGATCCACCTGTGTCAGGCGTGCAACGACCGCAATCGGGAACATCGGTTGATCCGGAGGGACGATGCCTCCGCCATTGACGGCCACTGGACCGTGTCGTCGATTTGCCGGGTTTTGCGGGCTTCGGGTTTTGACGGGTTTGGCGCTACCCTATTGCCTTATCGATTCTGAACCCGTCGAAATTGTCACTACTCTAGCTCGGAAGTTGTTGAAAAGTCAGCGCCGGAGGACCAGGAGGCTAGCACCGTCTTGTCGGGCTGTAACGGTCGCCCGGTCATCTCGCACTATTGGTAGATTACTTTTCGAAGGTGGAGTTATGTCGATACCGTATACTGCAAAGCGAGGCGATACGCTCAGCGGCATCGCCAGGCAGCATGGGTACAAATCGTGGCACGAAATCTACGACTCACCCGAAAACAAGCCCTTCCGGGCCAAACGGCCCAACCCCAACCTCATCTTTCCCGGAGATTTACTGCTGCTTCCCACTAATCTGATTCCTCCTTCGGCACGATCCGGGCCCGGAGTCACTCTGCGTTGCGGCGACCGCGGCGAAGAGGTTCGCAGGCTGCAGCACAATCTCAATGTAGCTATCGGCAGGCGCTTTGGCTGGCTGGTGGAAGACGGAGTATTCGATCCGAAGACGGAACGGGCAGTTCGCATATTTCAACAGGTTTTCCGGCTGATTACCGTCGATGGAATCGTGGGCCAGGAAACCCGAACCGCGCTGGCGACCAGGGTTCTTCTGATCAACGGCGCGATTACCCGCGCGCTCAGCGCCGAGGTGAGTCCATCGGGGTCGTCCAATCAACCGCAATCTCCCAAGCCGCAGCCCCAACCCAAGCCACCCAGCACTGCCCCGTCCGAGGATTCTTCCAATCCTCCCTCGTGCGGTTTGAAGAAACCGGCCTGGCTTGTTCAGGGCCAGCCCGCCTTCATTTTGACGCCAGCACCGTGGGCGTTCTACGATCCGCAGCACGGCAGCAAACCCGAAAACAGTATATATACAGGCGCCCTCCAACTGGGCCTGGTTTACCAGACGAGCACCGAAGGACCTAACTGGCAGTTCGGGTTAGCCCCCCAGTTCGGGTTCAACAGCCGGAAGCAGCCTACCGATCCGCGGTACACGCTCCAGCTTCAAGGTCAGGTGGCCTACGCCGATCCGGTCCCGATCGACACCTTTCACGCCGCCATCTTCGCCCAAGTGGCGGCCTCATACAACATGGACCCCACGTTCTTGACCCTTGGCGTCGGGCTGGGTGGTCAGGTTTCCGTCGACATCATCAAGGACCGCCTGAGCTTGTTTGCCCAGGGTGGGCTCACCGCACAGTGGACACTCGATGGTCCCAGCAGGGGCCAGTTCCTGCTGTCGCCACAGGTGACGCTAGGTGCCACGGTCCAATGGCAGCTCGGGGACTGACTTGATTCGAAGGTGCGCGATTCTGCGAGGAAAACAGGGACAGGCCTGCCAAATCTCCGCTCTCCTCGTTAAGTCTGGATGGCAGCCCGCGGTCCGGGCTGTTGGACGCCCGCGATCACGGCTCGCCACGCGAGCGGCTGCGAACGCTTGAAGCCCACCCCGTGCTGAGCCAGCAGTGGGCCGCCAGGAGCACCCACTCGGCGGCTCAAGTACGAGACATCCTCCGCCAATTCCTCGGGGATCAGGACCGCATCGTGGTGGCGGAGGTTGGCGAGGAGCGCACCAGCCGGCGGGCCCTCGTGGATCTGGCGCGAGTGTAGCTTACGACTGCGCCACCTTGGCCAGGACCGTGTTTAGGTCGCGCCCTTCTTTGCGAGAGCTTTCGCCTTTTCAGCCGCGACCCATTTCGACGGGTAACGCCTGTCGCCGATCTGGTCCGGCGAGAGGCCCGGAAGTCCGGTTGTGGAGATCACCCCGCCGGTTCCGGTCACAGCAGTCGGCACAGCCGCCACCTGATAATCTGGTCAGACAAGGCCATGACAGATCTTCAACGCTCCCACGCTGAACTCCGCGCCGCAGTGATACTGGCCGGCAAGGAGATTCGCAAGCTGAACTTTGGGAGAGCCGACAGCCTCGTGCTTGCGCTGCTTCGCCGCGTTCTGCAAGGCGCCCGCGCCGCACAACGGACAACAGCCGGCCCATGCCGCGCATCGCCCTGGCTGCTTCCTGCAACAGACGCACCGGCCCGGGATGGCGGACGTGGCTGATCCACAGCGCCCGCAATCGCCGCCGCCAGCCGTGGCCATCGGTGATGCCCGGCGCGGCTTCCCGGCGCGCCGCCCACCATTTCTCCCAAAGCTCATGGAAAATGGGGTGTGCATGAGGCCGCAGCCGCCGCGCCTCACTGACCGTATACGACCAGGGCTTTCCCAGCGCCGTGAAGTGCACCACCGAGACCTTGCGGTAACCATCCTCCGGATCGCGGAAATAGCTGGGCCGGCGCAGATCCTCCCACTCCGAATTCAGGGCAACCATTCCGTCCGGCAGCGTTCCGATCTCGCCCGCGAACTCCGCATTGACTAGCTCCATGTCAAACTGCCCTTTTTCGAAGGCCCGCTGGAAATGGCGGCTCACGCGGTTCCACAATTCAGCCGATGGTTTCACCACCAGCAGCAGGCTGGTCCAGTAGGGCTGCGGCAGCCAATACGCCGATGGAGCCGCCACCGGCCCGTCGAAGGCGAAATCAAACAGGCCGTCCAACGGTCGCAGCGGAATCGCATCCGCGTCCAGGTAGATTACACGCTCGTATCCGGTGAGCTGAAAAACCCGCAGCTTCACCAGGCAATCCTCAAATCCGAATCCGTTCACATAAGGCAGCCGCGCCACGCGCCGCGTCAGCACTCCCATCCGGCGCATGCCCTCCACCACGCCTGTCGAAAGCTGCAGATGTAGCACCACGATATCGGCGTCTTCCCGCAGGCCGGTAAGCCGCAACAGGTGAATACACGTCAGAACCGCAATCGCATACGTATCGTTGGTGGCGTAGAATGCATAGGCGTAGCGCTTCCCATGAGCTTCGGGCTGTGCGCCCGAGATCACGGCGTCGGGGGTCACCTCAAAACCAGCCATAAAGGGTCACTTCAAAACAGGCCAACGGATCGCGCCCAGGACATGAAGTTGTTCTACCTCGCCGGAGCCAGTTCGCGCAAGCGTTCTTCACAATCCCGGCTTGACGCGTAGTGCCCCTGTTCCGACCAACGGGACGGCGCCGCTACTCGGCCGTCCACTCCCAGTCCTCCGGACCAATCTGGCGGCCGCGCGTGTACCCCACCTGTTTGAGGAACGAGAACAACTCCTCCACCGTCGTGTTCATTCCTGCGAGGGCATCCGGTTGAACCTCGATGACAATCTTCGGATGAGAGCGCAGCAGCGTCTCCGTCGCTCCCTGGAGGGCATACAATTCCGCTCCCTCCACGTCTACCTTCATCGCGTCGACCCATTGAATGCCGAGTTCCCGAAGTACGTCGTCGATGGGCCGGCCACACACGGGGACCCCCTGCGACCGTTCGCCCGCATTCGCACGCGAAAGCGAGGCGCCTCCGGAGTTATGCCGGGGAAAGGCATCATACAACGTCAAGGTTGTTCCTCGGTCCGTGCAGGCGACCGGAACAATCGTCACGTTGGCGGCGTGGCTGGCGGCGACATTGGCGCGGAGCGTCTCCAGGGATCCCGGGTTCGGCTCGAACGCGACAACCCTGCCGCGCTGACCGACCCGCACGCCGCTTTTCAGAGTGAAATACCCGATGTGGGCGCCGACGTCCAGCACAACGGACCCGTCGCCGAGGCCGCTGGATAGAGCTTCCCAGACCCAGGGCTGCCAGACGCTTTCGGAACTCGTCAAGATGCAGTGCGAAAGCAGGTCGGAGGGGTCCAGCAAGATCTTGACGCCAAGCTCCAATTGAACCCACACCGGCCGGATGATGCCGACGCGAGCCATGAACGGGGCGAGCTTGATCCAGCTTTTGACGGTCTCCAGCGGGACAAGCCTGTCCCAAATCACTTGGCCGCGAAGAAACGCCCGAAGCAGCCAAACGTGCACGAGCCTTTGCCGGTGCGGTGAACTGGGGCCGAGCGCGGTCCCGGCGGCACGTTCTGCGCCGGTGTCATCCAACATATCCCTAGACCCTCGCGTCCTGTCGATTATACCGCCCTCCGGCTCCAGGCTTACGGCGACGGCCCCTATGCCCCGGTCGGCTCGAATGACTCCGAGGATGGCCGCACCCTCAATCGCCGCGTCGAACTGGTAAAACAATAGAGGACGAATTGCGGCGTTTGGGCTGGCTGTGCAGGCTGCCGATATCAGGTCATAACGCCGTCCACAAAACCGCCTGTCGCCGACTTCGGCACGTGGGGCGCTTGAATGGCCAAGTTCCAATCGCTTCCGGCCTCGTGGATGAACACGGGTGCGACCCGCACGTTCGGTTACCGCAATCAACCCTTCACTGGGATTCCAGGAAAGCCAGCGCCTCTTTCAGTGTGCGCGCGTCGCATACGTCGTGGCCCATGCCCTCCACGTACAGGAGTTTCGCCTGAAATCCATGGGCTGCATATCCGCCGTTGTAGATATCGAGGATGTTCCCGCGCCGGAAGTCTTGGGTGCCCGAGATGAGAACGAACCGAACAGTCCGCTTCGCGCGTTCGATTTCGCCCGCTGTTGCGTCAGCTATCCAAAGTCCATAGGGGTTACCTGCCGTGTCGAGCATCGATGTGGCGTCTCTGCGAGGCACGCCCTCGTAGAAATCCGCACCTCAGTTCTGGATGGTGCCCTTAAAGAGGTCCGACTGATAGAAGCCCAGTTGGTTGCTTGTGCGCGCGCCGCCTGAAAAACCGGCGGCATAGATGCGCTCGGTATCAATGTTGTAGCTCTTCTTCATTTCGAGCGCTCCAAGAACTGCTAAGCTGAGGCGTCGGCTCGAGGGGTGCTGGTTGCCCGAAGCCTGGGCTGCCACGAATAACAAGTCGTTGTCGTCGAGAACATCGGCCCAACCGGGCGACACACTATCAATTTGGTCGCCCGCGTCGGTAAATACAATTAGGCCGTAGCGTCTGCTGCCGGTATAGGAACCAGGCACATGGACGAAGAACGTCTCTTAACTCGGCTTTAGCTGGTAGTCGACATGCCTGCTCCGGATGGGCGGCGGTGGGAAGGAACCGTTGAAGGTGGAAAGGAAATCGCCCGTCTTGGCCGGGGAGGCGCTTGCGATTCCATTCGGGCCAGTGATTCCCGCCGAAACAGTTGCTGCAGCCGTTCTCTCGGTGTTTGCGGCAGCGGTCCGCGAGGCGTCCACTTCTGCCGCCGGCAGCGTCCTGCTTTTGCCCTCCCGATCCCTGAATACGTAGTCTCCGTCGATCACAAGGTATGGTCCGTCGCACTCTATGGTCCCGCCGTCCCGACGGACGATCACCCAATCGGCGGCGAAAGCGAGCAAGGCCAAGAACAGCGCTATCCCCGCCGCGAGCAGTCTTGATAGCAAAGCATTCCGACGTCTTGTCAAGAACCGCGTCGCCATTGGTCCCCCGTATGGCTGGTCCGATTCTACTGAGTTTCGCATCGCCCCCAAGTCTACACGGGGCGGACAGGCGCACCAAAGTTGACGAAAGTTAGTTCGAGCCATCGCAATCGAAGTTGACTTTGCGCCCACATTCTCGGTCCATATGTTGGACGGGCTGCACGTCCCGTGAGGTGGCGAATCCGGCATTCTTGGCGAAATTGGAGCAATGAAATGGGCGCGAGTCTTGCCGCCTCCCTCACTTCGGCAGATCGAACGTGAATGTCGCGTTCGCGTCATCCGTGCAGACCAGCTTGATGAAACCAAGCTCCCGCAATTTCGGCGTAAAACCGGAGGCGCTGAGCATACCGCTGCAAATGGCCGAAGTTACTCCAACTTCGTGCAACACATAGTAAGTTGCGCTCGGTCCCTCGGCCGTGATGTTGAATCTAAGTTGCGCAGCGGTGCTCGGACCGATCTTCTCGATCGCTAATTGGCGATTATTTGCGGCAAACTCTTTTCTGGTCGCGCCAACTGCTCTCGGTAACGCGGCCACGTCAAAACTGAATGTCGAGTTTTTATTATCCGTACAGACGAGCTTCGTAAAACCCAGATCGCGCAGGGCAGCGACCATGGCTTCGCTGCGCGCCGTGGCGCAAGCGGCCGAAGTCATGGTCAGTCCATGCAAGACATAGAGGGTGTTGTCCGGTCCCTCCGTCGTGATATCGAGCCCGTTACTCGGCTTGCCACCCATTTGTGCCATGGCGCCTTTCAGGACAACTTCGGCAAAGTGTTTCCTTCGGATGGCGGATAGCGCCACATCGTTTCGCCAGACTGTCCCACTGCTGACCAGGTCTGTCCGCTTTTTCGTGTTCGCCGTCTCTTTCCATTCGTCGCAGACTTCTGCCTGTGGATTCTCAGTCGCGAAATGGAAGTGTATACAGGCCTTCTTGATCTCGTCGGTCGGCACCTCCGTGGTTTCTACCGCAGCATCCATTTCCAGCCGGACTACATCGCCACCTGCTTCCGCCGCTTTCTTGAGAATGGCCGCAGCGAGCAGCTTCGCACCCTCCTCGCTGCTCTTCTCTCCCGGTTGCCGTGCACTGATCGTCGCGATCTTGACATAGCCCTTGTCCATCAAGGCGCTCTCCGCGTCCATCGTTATCGTGGACTCGGATCGCGGTTCGAGCTTTTGCTCCACGAGGGGTTTGATTTCGGTTTTCACCTCACTCTGCGCCCGGCCGGTTGCGGGCCACAGAATGAGCGCCAACGCGGCACCAAGTCGGATCGCCCCGCCGACGCCAATCCGCCGCATGAATCTGTCTGCCATCTTCGAAACTCCTTTTCCCCGGGATGTTCCTCTCGCGGCTCAACCGACAGCGTGGACCGCTGCCTACGAATGATCGTCCGGGGACTGCTTACTTCCCCGTCTGCGCCTTTTGAATCGCTTTCCGGCTGTCGATTCCGCCTTTTGTGCTAGGCAGCAACACTAGAGAAGCATGTTCCAACGCCGTAAGTCCGTCCAGATCCTTGATATTCGGGTCCGCGCCCCGTGCCAGCAGAAGCTTCACCACCGCACTCTTGGCGGACATCCCGGCGCATTCGGCGGCCAACATCAACGGCGTTTGCCCGTACGAATCCACTGCATTCACATTGGCGCCGGAGTCGAGCGTGCTCTTCACCGTCGCCAGATCGTTGCGGAACGCCGCGCTGAGGAGTTGATCGTCCAGCTTTTTCTTCTCCGCATCGACCGGTTTGGCTGCGGCGGTTTCGATCGGGGGCGCCGCGTCGAACTGAAGCGATGTAAGGTCGTAGGCAAGAATCGATGGGTAAGTGATCACCTGGTGAGTCCGCATGAGTCTGCTGTACTTTTCCACCCGTTCAGGATTCTCGCCCTCCCCCGTTGCGACCAGCCGGTCTCCGTACGTCGAAAACGCCCCATACGGGCCGAAAAGGTTAATACGTTCTCCGGTATCGAGATTCACCACCAGCGGCAGCCTGATATAGAACTGATCCTGCAATGAGCTCGCATGGGCTCGGTATGCGTCGTGCACGTGCTGCTGATAGCGCTCCATCGTTCTTTCCACAACCATGTTAGTGATGATGGCCGCGGCCACGCCAATGCCGGCGACCGCCGCAGTGCCCGCCATGTCCCAATTCGCCGCGACTCGTTCCTGATGGTACGTCCAGGTCTGCCCCGGCTGCGGCCGCGTCGCATCGTGGACCTGGTTCGCCAGGTAGGTCATGTTGTACTGGTTCTTTGCCGCGAGCGCATTGTAGACAACCGCCTGCGTAGCCAGCGCCGCCCGGAAGTCGTTATCCACGCTGACCGAATCGAACTTCGACTGCACGGCCTGCTTCTGCTTGACCGGTGTCTGGCTCATGATGGCATGCATCATCCGGTTGGTCGAGTAGTCGTACGTGGAATTCTGTGCACCCAGGACCGGCTCCGCAAAAAAGAGCTTGCCATCATTCTTCTGAACCGCCATGACGCCGGTTTCTCTTGCAACTATGACTTTATTGCTGGTTACTCGCAAGTTATCCGGTAACTGCCGCCGCGCCTGCAGACCTGTGGGTATCTCGGTCTTAAATACCTGCCGTCCGTCGAAAGTGTTCATCGCGACTAAGTTATCGGGAGTAGTAACATAGAGCTGATCTGGCTCGATCGTCATTGGACTCGCCGTCAGCTCGAGAAGGTCCGACTTCCACAGTGGCTTACCGGTGTTGCGGTCGATCGCCTCAATGGCTTCCGATTGGTTATCTTCGCTTCTCAGCAGGACAAAGAGGCTCTGCTCGCTTCCCGTCAGATTCCGCACGGAGCCGCCATGAAGGGTCTCCTTCCAAAGCTCCCTTCCGGAAACCGGGTCCCTTTTTGTCACTGCGGAGCCGACCGTGAAGTACAACTCATCACCGAGCGGGATGGCCGCGGATCTGTGTCCGAAGGTACCGGGGAATGCCATGCGCCATAGTTGCTTGCCGTCCGCGGCAGAAAACGCCGCCACCTCGGGCCCGGTCAGGAGCACGGTCTCGCTGGCTCTGATGGCTTCCGGCTTTACGCCTTTGATTTCGGGATAACTGTCAAGCGAGGCTGCCCACACCTGGCTGCCCGTCTTCACATTTAGGGCCGAGATTGAGACGACTGTTTTCTTTTGCGCGTAGACGACCATGACATCGTGGCGCGGCAGCAGCAGGGATTCTTCCCCGGCCCGCTCCCGGTTCCAGATCAGGTTGCCATTGTCGGGATTGAGCGCCGCCCATTGTTTGCTGCCCTCGATGAGTATCACCGGCTGCGTGGCCAGGACCGCTTGCGGATAACCGAATGCAGACCGAGGAGAGGTCCAGATCGCCTCGCCGTTGGCGGAATTCAAGAGCATGATTTCGTACGGCTTTAGTTTGCCGCCGAGGCCGCCGATATCGATCGTGCCGGCGAGAATGCGGTCTTTCGAAAGGCACTCGACGAAATCGGTTTGCTGAATCTGCAACCTTGTCTGCCAGAGCGCTTTCGGCGCGCTTGGCGTAGCCTCCTGCGCCTCGAGCTGCATCGCCAAGTTAAGCAAGCCGATTCCGAGGAGCGCGTGCGCCGCACGCCGCACGAGCCTCGCGTTCCACATCGCCCGGCAGCAGCCGATTCGATCGTTCTGACTTGACCGCATACTGATCCTCCCCATGGCTCCCTAGCGCGGCGTCGCCCACCACCCGTGGGACTGTCGGATCCTATTCAAGCCGGAATTTCCTTTTTGGAATTCCCGGTCCGATTCAGTTTAAACCGAACCGCTCTCCTTTGATCCCGCAAGTTGCATTCATTCCTCCGGGAGCCGTCTTCGGTCCCGCAAGGCGGGGTTGTCAGCCTGCCCGCCGAGTCCAAAACCGGGAAATCCTGTATTTTCAGTGCATTCCAACAAACACGTCTCCTGTCATCACCCTGGTCACCCTGATTTCGCTGTGCTCATCGCCTCCGTCTACCCCGTCGCCATCGCCAGGGCACCGATCCGCCGCACCATGCTCCCAAACAGCCGCCGCGTTAGATGGCTCTCGGCCAGAAGCAGCCGCGAACGCAATGCTGAAGACAATGATAGCGGCAAAGGCGCCTCGGCTGGCCAGTGGACGGATTTCACGGTGGTCCCGAAGCGCGCCTAGTGATATCGCCGGGGTAGCTACCGATAACCCGAAATAACGCTGGGGCTCGCCCAGCGCCACTAGTGTATAGCGGCGTAAATAGTAACTAATAACGGCAGCGCAGCGTCTCTATAATCAGGAGACGAACGCATGCGTGTCGCACCCCCTGTTGAATTGACCGAAGACCAGGAACGCGCCTTACAGCGGTGGGCGCGGGGCCGGTCCTTGCCT
>Ga0074045_10000102_pt1 | contig 71248 bp, 71 predicted proteins | sample BogForMeECP23OM2_FD_94442 | JGI IMG/M metagenome (GOLD analysis project Ga0074045, IMG submission 94442) | Bog forest soil microbial communities from Calvert Island, British Columbia, Canada - Bog Forest MetaG ECP23OM2 | ecosystem: Environmental > Terrestrial > Soil > Wetlands ... | reverse complement strand
CTGCTGCGGTGCTCTGCCGCAGGCACCACCGAGGTCTCCCGGTTCTCGTGTCTGAAGTTTCTAGGCATGTCAGGGGTCTGCGGCTACGCAGGGCTGCCCAGGTCCTCACGATGTCGTCCCTGGCCATATTGCCTTCCGCTCTTAGCAACAGCGTCGGCGCCCTGATTGCAAATTTTCGAAGCTCAATACCCTGCCCGCCTATCCCCTGTTTTATGCTTCGATAGTTGCCTCGCGACAACTCATCGCCAAACTCGGGGCCGAGCGGATCGTTACTCCTTACTCGTAGGGCTCTTTCATCCCCTCCTTCAGACCGGTTTATCCCGGCGCTCTGCTAGTCTTTTTCATCGCCGGTCTCCTTTTCATTGTGCCTAGAGCACGTCGAACATTGGGAGCGTATCGCATCCCGCGGAGACCGGCCTTCTCATCTCATCTGGTATACGAGTAATCGGAAACTTGGGCACGGATCGCAGACGTCCGGTTAAGTCGGAGGCCCAGAGCAAATGGGGCGCAAGTCAGCGAAGGGCGTTGAAGAGCCAAGCCAGTAGCGCAAGCAGGTCTTTCTTGAGGGACGCACCGATTGCTTGAGGAAAAACTCCATCAGGTTGTCGTCGCGCAGTTGGTCGGGGTAAGTCAACGGGCTGTTCATAATCTGTGAGCTAGCTCCGTCCCTGAGGCAAAAGTGTCACGCATCAGGTAGCCGCAAGATCCTGATTAACGTAATCGTCGAAGTGGGTCCCCAGCACTGGAAACCGCAAAGGCAACGCTCTACATGCGTGCGCTTGCACGCGCGGTCGGCGCGGTGTGCGGCTTGATTCTAGTCTGCACACCGTTAGGTGACCGTCAGCACAGCCAAGCAGATCGCAACGGAGCAGGCTTCATGCACCGGTCAGGAAGTGGTCAATCACGACAAGAACGACGTTCTCTCGATTGATTCAACCGCTTCCTGACGACACTCTCCTTGCTATCGTTCGATTTCAAAGTATATCCGGGCGGTTACCCGGTACTCAGTGATTTTCTTCCCGTCAAGTTTCATCTCAAATTCAGCTACCCGTGCCCACTTCATGCCACGCACGGTCTTCGCAGCTTCGGAAACAGCGTTCTCCCCGGCCTTCGCAAAGCTGTCCTTTGATGCTCCTACGATTTCGATCACTTTTTGAGCCATGTATACCTCCTTGGAGTCGGTGGTCAGTATAGCGGAAAATGGCAGAGGGTTACCGACGCTGTGCAACGTGGTACGGCGCGGTCTGCGGCTTGTGTTCCCGTGCCTGCACGGCCGACTGTGACCCGCGTTATGGTGCGCCATCACCCCGGTATCAATCTCGGCACAACCGTTGCCTTAGAGTGATTTGCAGCACCGCCTCACACAACCGAGCGAATTAGGATTGCTTTTGGCCGGGGTTGATATTTACGGTGAAGGCTTGTGGGAGCTTGCACCGTGGGTTCAACCCCAACCCCCAGCCACCTCTCCGGGCGCCCCGACCAGAATTCGCTCTGGAAAACTTTGCGAGGGGGATCTAAAGATGAAAAACACCGCGTTCCGGCCCGCGTTCCAGATACGTTCCAGCTAGGCGCAATTTTGTCGTATACTGCGTTTTTGGCGTCTCGAAAAATCAATAAGTTACGTGTTTTCAATACCCCTGAATATTCCAACTCCCCCCTCGTCCACCAGCTTCATAAAGAAAATGACTTGGCCACAAATGCGGCCCGCGGCCATTTTCGCGGATTCAACGACTGCACTGTGGAAGCAAGTTGCTTTATTCTGTCTTGCGCAATCTCTTGAAACCACTTGAAGTAGCCTTTCAATTCCTTTTTGGGCATCGCGGGGAATTTGAGAGTGAAGGGCGGTTGTATCGTCTTGTATGCGCACATCTTAGGGCTATCTTAGCCTTGGCAGCCGATCGGCGGCAGGTCCTGATTAGCGACACGCGCCGATCTAGTCGAGGCCCGACTTCCTTTGTTCGACCAGACGTTCGGTGAGGGCTGCAACCTGGTCGTCAATCAATCTAATTTCAATGGCCAAGCGAGTTTTCATGGGATTTTTGGAATATTCGTCGAGCAGTAGATCGCGCTTGGCCTTCAATTGGTCGCGCGTCTTCTTTTCATCAGTTGTAGGTTTTTGCATGGCAGGGCAAGCCTTCCAATGATAATTGTGCGCGTGGGGCTCCCAGCAAACAGTGCGATATCGCACATGTTTGGCTTTTCAGGGAGTCTAATGAGGAATGTCCGTTGATTCTTATCCCAAAGTGACTAAGGCCTCGGTCGTTGTCGAGATGGCTTCATTGGCCTTTGTTCTCGCTTCTGGCTGGTCCGAACCCGAAGCGTTCGCGCATGCGGTCCCGGAATCGTTCCCGCTCCTCCGGCGTCGTGTGCCCGTAGCGCTCTTCCATGCGACGGCGGAAACGGGAGCGACCGTGGTAACCGTGCCGTCCCAATCCGCCGAACAGGATGCGGCACAGCAACAGTAGTCCAAGCGCCTGCCAGAAGTTGATTTGGCGGAAGCCGAACAGCGGCGGCAACAGCCAATTCCACAAGTGCAAGACGATTTCGCCTCCGATGAAGGTAAAGAGCAGCATCGCTAGGATCGCCAGCGGAGCAATGAAAATCATTTTCTTCCATCTCATAGCCAGCTCCTCATTCTTTCGTAAATTCGTCGTAAATGTCTTGCAACCGCTCGCGCAGATGCAGCACGGCATATCGTTTGCGCGAGAGCAGCGTATTCACGCTCACCCCGGTCTCGGCGGCCATTTTCTTGAAGCTGCGCCCTTCCAGCTCGTGCGCAATAAACACGTCGCGCTGCTCCTCCGGCAGCTCGTCGAGCGCAAGTTCCAGCTCCTCATGAAGCAGGCTGCGGACGTAAAGTGCTTCCGGCCCGGCATCGGGCGATGGCAAAAGATCTTCGATATAGAGCATCTCGCCACCTTCGCCCTCCACCGCTGCGTCGCTGAAGGCCTCTGGCTTTTTCTTGCGGAGAAGGTCAATGATGCGATTGCGCGCAACGCGAAAAAGCCAGCCAGTCACGTGCTCGATCGGCATCAGCAGGTGGTTGGCTTCCACCAGTTCGTAGAAGACCTCCTGCACGATATCCTCGGCGTCAGAAGGATTGGGCACACGCCGGCGGATGAAATTGCGCAGCCGGGATCGTTGTTCGGCGACGATCTCGGAGATTTGACGATCTGTCTCGGTCATCCCCGCGATCCTTGCTGGCTCGTTCATCTATTGTTGTAGACGAATGGCGGCCGCAAATATTGTAGAGATTCGAAGCGGCGAAACGAGGTGGGCGAGACGTGCGCGACTTGCACAACATCCGGCGGCCCGTATCCGTTATCGACGGCGGCGCTCACTGGCGTCCCAGCGCTGCGCTGGCCTGTTCGTGCCAGCGTTTCACGTTCACGCCGATCACGACGAGCCACAGGGCCAGCAATACTTCCGAAAGACCGGGCAACAAAATGTAAGGGTACAGATGGGCCGCGAATGAGGGTGAAAGGAAGTTCGCGAAACTGTTGATCAGATAACACAAACCCGCGATCGCGAGGAGTGGACCGAAAAATCGAGGAAGGAAGTCTGATCTGGCAATGAGATATCCAATGAATAAGCAATGAAACCCAAAAAACACCAGGGCGATATTGTAAAGAGTGCCGTGCAAACCCAGAGACATGAGTGCCAGCGCTTGCAACTGATCCGGCTTGAACGCGGCGAAGGAGTGCGCGCCTCCCAAAATGGCCAGTGGAGCAAAATGGTTTAGTGTGTTGACCGCCGCAACGGCGACATGCTGATAAAGGATGAGCGCAACGGCGGCATCGCATGTGAATGCGAGGAGATCAGCGGCTCCAGCCAAACGGTACAGCAGCTCGTGCGCCAGGATGTTGGTGGCTGTGGCCGCGGCATCGCCGTACACCACAAGTCTGCCGCGCACAAAGACCTGAGCGATTGGGGCGGCGACGATGACGATCAAGTAGAAGATGCCAGCGATTCTCGCGCTGAGGCGCGGTGACCCTTTTGCAATCCGTTCCTTCATCACATCTGTGCTCATATTTGTTCCTCGTTACGCGTGTACTGCGACGCCTGATCGCTGTTGCGGATCTCAGACCGTCCGCGGCCGGAGGTTTAGGCCGTTCACCAACAGCCACAGGCCAACTGATAATTCGGCGAGAGCCATAGGCAACCAGCTAAGTTGCAGCGACGTGCCATACTGCGGCCAAAGGAGGAGCGCAAAGCCGCCGATTGTGAACAGCACGGACGCAAATACGCCCCAGGCCGACAGAACTTTCGGAATGTAGTTGGATTTTAGAAATAAGAAGAAGAATAGCAGGGACCCCAGACCCAAGAAAATCATGGCGACGTAGAATCCAATGGAACGCGCATCGTTCAAGGCAACAAACCCCAAAACAGCGTACGCTGCGCCCAGAATGTTCTCTGCCGATCTAAAAAGCAAAGCAAACAGCGCAAGGTTGTTGTCGATCGGTTTGACGGCCACATAGAGACCCATGGCCAGAGCGATACAACACAGATAGGTGATTAGATAACAGAGCAGTCCAAAACGATAAAGCGGTTGCGATGCCATGATCTTGTGGGCGGATTCCGCAGAATTTCCGGGGACTTCAAGACGGCCGGTAATCGATATACCCAACATAAAAGAAGGATAGGTGAACAGATACAGGAAGCCCGCAAGTCTTGCGCATCGGATCTGTGATTTTTCGCTTTCAGAGCCTGCCATCGTCAACCTCTTTCGGTTCGATATTCGCTCCGTACATCAGGCGCTTCGCTGTTCCGCAGCTGCGCTGGCCTGCTCCTTCCATCGTTGAACGTTTACGCCCATCACGAGGAGCCACAGGGTGAGCGATGCTTGCCCGAGGACGCCGGTTGGCTAAATTGTAGGGAGACAGATAGTGCGCGAGCGGCGTTGAGAGCACGGTCAGCCAAGCCAAACCGGCAAGGGCCATCAGCACGCCGAGAATTCGAGGCAGAAAGTTCGACCGGAAAATGAGGTAGCCGATCAGGAGGCAATACAATGCCAAGGCTAGCAGGCCGATGTCCACGCCCTGGGGATGCCATTCAAGAGCGCCAATGGTGGATACTACGAGGCCGAAGAAGGCCGCGAGTAAAGCGAGGGCCCGGTTCACCGGGCTAAGGATGCCATAGAGGAGCAGCGTCACAGCGACATTGCAAGCGCCGGCGACGAGTTCGGCTACGAAACTCAATCGGCCGTAAACAACGAACGATGCGAATATTCCCATCATTATCGCAAGTAGATTAAAAGCGCCCGCGATTCTGGCCTTGAGGCGCGGTGACATGTCTGCAAACCGTTCCACCGTGATAGCTGCGTTCATGATCTATTCTCCTTGCGAGAGAATCAAAAAACAGATTCGGCGATTCGATCTGGCCTTGGCCTGTGAACTGCCGCACTGGACCATTGCGTCTGGCAAGGAACTGCGTGCTCCAGGGGTCCGTCGGCGTTGTAGAGCGGTGCGAGGTAAATTCCATGCCGCGCAGCAATTGCTTCCATCTGCTCGACCCGCGCTTTCGTGATGGCCCCTCGTCCCTGAGAGAAGGGCTCGAAGCGGCGCTCCAGAGCAAGGGCCATGCCTTCGAGTAGACATCCATGGACTACATCGGGGAACGGATGCCGATTCAGGATTCCACGAAAATCCGGGGCGAACCTCATTCCACCAGTGATCTGTCCCAAACCTCCGAAGAAAACTTTGACGCCGGGCATCTGCACGGTTGGAGAGAGATTCTTCGGGTAGCCCGCATCGCAAACGATTGCGGCGGGCGCGACGCGGCGCAACAAAAGTGATGGGCACGCGAGGCTCGCCGCGCAAATCACAATGTCGGCCTCTGCAGAGAGTTGCTGGAGATCGGTCGCGATCTCCACCTGAACGCCATCGGCTTGCAACTCCGTCGCGAGCCTGCGTAGTCGCTCCCCGTTGCGTGCGTTGAGCAACACGCGCCTTACGATCGGCGCCAAACAACGGGCGCAGCCGGAGCCCACATCGCCTGTTGCTCCAACAATGAGCAGAGTTGATCTGCGGATGTTGCGACGCTCCAACGCGCACATTCTCTCGATGCCCTGAACGATGAAACCAACGGTCAAGGAATTGCCTGTGGTGAAGACCGTATCGTGTCTTTCCGGAAGCTGATCGAAGTTGCCCTCGATCAGAATGGAGCTGAATCCGCCGAGACTCGCGATTTTCGCTCCTGCCTGGATCGCGCAGGCCGCCGCGCCTCGCACCCGGGCGATGTTCTCGTGCACGTAGGCGGCTTGCAGACGGTCTGGAGGAATGAAGGAATCGATGTAGAAGCCGCGAGCCTTGGCGCCGGTGATCGATCCGACCTCGACATGGCACACGGCTCTGGGCGGAATCCAAGGAAGGATGTCTTTGATCTCATCGTCCGGCAGAGGCGTACGCTCCGGTCCGCGCAGTACAGCGAGCACGTCCGCGGCCGCCCTCCAACTTTCCTGATGCCCGATCAGAGCGAAATCAACGTCAATCGTTCGCTCTCGACCGGCTACACTGGCAACTGACTGACCCATGCGAGTGTTATCTCCCCGGGTATTCCCAGCATGTCTAGAGTTTTCAGGTACTGTTGCAGCGAAGCGCCGCGAAGTTCGGCTGCACTCAAGCTGACTTCGAATAGTGATGGCTTCACACAACTGGCGTGGCACACTTCGCAATGTCCGTCCTTGCATTCCTTCGCCAGCATCTGCGCGAGGGTGGTCATCACAACCAGATGCAGGTGGTACACCTTATCGTCGAAGCGCTGCGCGTCCAAGGCTCGCTCACTTCTGAGAATCGAGATGGCGTGACCGATGTGCTCTTCTTCCTCTGCCGCGATGCCGGCAAACGTGTCGCCGAGACTGCCTGGTGCCACCTTGCCGACGCGTGAATAGCTCGCGACGGCAAACGATTCCAGCATGATTTCCTGCACGATCAGGCAGCCAATGAAGTCATGCTCTGCGATGCAACGCAGAAATGCTTCGCGGAGCCGCTTCCAATGCTTGGCGTCGACGTTATTGGCGACCTGCACTCCAATCTTGCGGCCCTGCGCAGCGAATGCAGCCGCATGTCCCCGCTCGCCCTGCGCATGTTCCAAGGCATCGGCAATTTCTGCGGGATCGGTACATATCTCCGATAAGGAGGTATAGTTCATGGCGGCGAGTAGTTCGCCGGTCATCGCCTGTGCCAGGATGTCCTGCCAAATCGGAGCGGTGGTCGAGAGAGAAGTGCATTCAATCGAGTTCATGTCGGTCCTCCTTACGCGAGAAATGGATCAAAGCCTGCCTGCGAATCAGATCGGTTCGCGATAGCGGCGCAGGCGCACCGCTAGCGCCAGAAATGCCGCGGCGACGATCAGCCCGATCCACAGACCCGGAGTGCTCAGGAATCTTCCGGGAGTGAGCAGCGCCAGCGGAATAAAGTGCGGGTCGACGGGAGCGTTACCCCGCAATTGGAAGGCGAAAGCGTGCGCGGCGAATCCACCCAGACGGTCGTGCATCAGAGAACCAAAATACGAAGTGCGGAAGGCGAGCCTTTCGAAGACGCCGATCGCCACCAGCGGTAACACCGCCCAGAGAAATGTGGCGCGGCGTGCCCAGCCAGAAACCAGCAGCAGCCAGGCGTAGATGGGCGCATGCCAGAGGGCAAGCACCATCAGACCGTAGAGCAGCACCAATTGCATCTGGAACAACGGCAACCGTGTCCAGAGAGTCGCGACTCCTGCACCGCTCACGATCAAGACTACGCTGCTCATCAGCAGCATGATGAACTGCAGGACAACGGTGATGAAGAAAATGCTCAGCGGCAGAATGACGAACGGGATGAAGGCCTTTGAGAGCACGGTGGTAAGGTCCGAAACCGGCAGCGACTTCCAGAACAGGATGCTGCGATCGCGCCGTTCACCGTGCAGCGCATCGAGACAATAGAAGATCCCGACGAGGATCCCGGTCGCGACGAGGAGCATCGCAATGTGAGCGTAAGGGTGGGCGAGCATGCCAGACTGCATCGCCGGGTCGAGCGCCGCCACTCCGCGCACGCTGCGCGGCAGACCAACCAGGCTGATCATGGAGCCGAGTAGCACGACGGCAGCGACGGCCAGCGGTGCCAAGTAGATGGAACGGTTCTCCCACAATTCACGACGCACCGACCAATAAAAGGGCCGAGGCACCGACATAGGCGCCGGCGCGACTGCCGGCGAGCCGAGCGGAGACTCCGGCACGGCGTTCGATTCAGTGTTCATCTAACCGCTCCTTGTGCTCCTTGCGCCTGTCCGGACGGATTGCCAATCATGTTGCCCATCACGGCAACGAAGACATCGGCGATACTGGGCGTACGAACTTCTCCAAGGCCGGCGATTTGTTGGCGATCGGCACGCTCGAACAGCAGAATGCTGCGACCGAACACCTGGCGCTCGTGAACGGGCTTGAGCGCGCGTGCTGCAGCGATCTGCTCCGGATGCACCATGACTTCCACATAGCGCGACTCGAATTCTTCCATACTGCAATCGAGGACGATGCGACCGCGGTTGATGAACATAAGATCGGTGAGGACGTGCTGGACCTCTTCGACCTGATGCGTGGTCACGACGATGGTGCGGCTGCGATCGAAGTAGTCGTTCAGCAGTGAATCGTAGAACTGCTTGCGATAGAGGATATCGAGGCCGAGCGTGGGCTCGTCGAGCACCAGCAATCTGGCGTCGATGGCCATCACCAGCGCAAGGTGCAGCTGGGTGACCATGCCCTTCGACAATTCCCTGACCCTGCTGCCTGACTTGATGGCGGTCTTGGCAAGAAAACCCTCCGCCTTCGCACGATCGAATCGCGGATGCACGCCGGCGACGTAGTCAAGCGCCTGGGTAACGCGCATCCAGCGCGGCAAGACGGCAACATCGGCAATGAAGCAGACATCGCGCATAAGTTGATCGCGTTCGACCCAGGGATCGCGCCCCAGCACCCTGAGTTCTCCCTGATATTGCGTGAGGCCAAGAATGGCGTTGAGTGCGGTGCTCTTGCCCGCACCGTTGGGACCGATAAGTCCCAAAATGCGGCCCTCTTCGACACGCAAATTGACGCCATCCACGGCGACGGTTGTGCCGAAGACCTTGCGGAGTCCGCGTGCTTCGATCACTGTCATGGCTTCGGCTCCTCCTTAACATCTGCGGGATTCGATGGCGGTGGGGTTGCTGCGGCTTGCAGCAGTTCTTGAGGTGTGAGGCCGAGACGCTGGATGGTCGCGGAGACCTTGGGCCATTCTTCCGCAAGAAACTTCTGGCGCTCGCTCTTTAGCAGCAGACTACGCGCTCCGGTATTGATGAACATGCCGCGACCTCGCTTGGTCTCGACGAGCCCTTCGTCGACCAGTTGTTGATAGCCCTTCAGAACCGTGAGCGGATTGACGCGATACTCGGCCGCCACATTGCGCACGGACGGCAGCGGATCGCCTTCCTTGAGCACGCCGTCGAGTATCATAGCGACGACGCGGTCGCGAATCTGGCGGTAAATCGGCTGACTGTCGTTCCACTCGCGATCCATCATGGGTTCCACATAGCCCTCAGAGAGATACCCTCCCGTTATTTTGTGCGCTGCAAGTCGAAGTGTGCCTGGACTGGCTTGTCCCCGGGCATTATGAAGGTCCAATCCTCGGTGTGATGGTTGGCGTCGACGAAGGCGAATACGGCATGATGCATGTGTCCGTACTGCGTGCCACCAGCGACATCGAGAAAGTCGAATTCCACTGTTTTTCCGTCCGGCGACATCTTGCCAGACATGCGAGGCCGATTCCCTGCATCACAATAGTGCGTCAGGAGGAGCCGATCGCTATCCAGGTAGAACATGGTGACCGGATGGTCGTAACGAGCCGGATCGTCCACCGTTCCCGCTGCCTTCATCTCATGCACCATCGCGTTTCCCCGGGAAGTGACGCGCAGTGAGATGTCCGTGAGCGCGCCGTCCCCCAACGCGGGTTGCGGCGGGGAGGTTGTCACGCGGCCTTCCCACGAACCGGCCAGAGTTTTCAGCTTGTCGAAGGCCTTTTGCGAATCAGACGGGGCCTTTTGCGCGTCAGATTGGGCGAACGCGAGGGTGGAGAGCGACATCAGAGCAATAACGGCCAGCATCGATCGAAAGTATTTCATGTTTGATTCTCCTTACGTTTCTCTACCATCTGCTTGAGATTTCTCTATTACCCGATCACGGACGCATTATTTCTTCGGCTGTGGCGCTGGCTGGAAGTCCGGCTCGCTGGTCGGAGGAACGACGTTCTTCAGCCGCATGTAGGTGACGAGGTTGCCGTAGTGTTCCAGATCGTGCATGTTGTTAGCCGTCAGCACACCCAGTTTCGGCATATCGTTTCCGAATAGCTTCACCATCTGAGAGGCCGACGCGTCGGTCATGCTGTCATACGCCTTGTCGCAATAGGCAAAGGCGCCTTTGAGTGCGGCGACTAGATCGGCTTTCGAGGTCTTGGTCTGCTCGATTTTCAGATCAGGATTTTTCTCGCCGAGTTCGATGGAACAAAACATGTATTGTGCGTCGGCCAGGTGTCCAACGATCTGGCCGTAGCTGCGGACCGTGTCGGTGGGTTTAAAGCCGTAATTCTCCTCGGACATTTTTTCGGCGGAGCGGAGCAGGATGTTCTTCACCGCTCCGTAGGCGTTCTTGTTGAATGTGCTGAGGGGATTCTCCTGGGATAAGGCGATGGCAGGCGCTAGCAGGCAGAACAGAAGAACTGACGGAAGTGCTCGCATACGGTGGTTCTCCTTGAGAAGTGTCAAGCCCCATGTGGACTGACCTTGTGTTATACTTAACTACAACACTATATCAATTGCAAGAACTTTTTTGACGTTCTTGCTGCCGAAGGCGTTGCGGTGTGGTATCTCTCTCAAATTCAGTGGATTACAAGACATGGCGAGGGCACGGCTTATGTCTCGGATGGCCACGATATCTCCGTCGCCGATCGTTTGCCACGCGGCCGGGCCTCAATATCGCATTCCTGGGGAAATCGTGGATTGGCCCTTCTCTGCTGCTACTGCCTGGCTAATTCGCCGGATCGATGGAGGATTTGCGGGGGCCAGAGTCTTGGCTGCTTAAGAGCGACGTGCTTTCTTGCGGCGCGCTAGCCCTTCGTTTCGTGAGGCTATACGGCGTATACGGCGCTCTGCACTTGACGTCCGATGAAGTCACGAGTATCTTATCGTCTTTCGATATCCATATTCGATAATCAATGATGAAACTAACGGAAATCCGGCACATCAAGGATCAGGAGCTGCTGTCAGGCCTGATTCGCATCCACATTCTCTACCATGCGTGCAAAGAACCAATCTTTGGACTGGGCATGATCGAGGAATTGCAGCGCCACGGATACAAAATGAGCGCCGGCACGCTTTATCCGATGCTTCACGGGCTCGAATCGCGAGGATTCCTCCGGTCAAAGAAAATGCGATTGGGCAGAAGGGGCCGCAGAGTTTACCGGGCCACGGCGTCAGGACGAAAAGCGCTGGCCAACGCCAGAGAGAAAGTGAAGCTGCTTCTCGGTGAGCTGTTGGAATGAATTGAACAAGCCGCAGGGAGTGCGCCGGACAATTTGCGCTCCGGGATGCAATTGGTTCATGGGGAGGACGGGAATCGTGACTACAAATTCTTGGAAACGTCTCCATGCAGGCGCGGCGATTTTGTTTATTGTTGGCCTTTTCCCAAGCCTGTGCTGCGCGCAGACCGATAAAGCTCTGGCGAAGCCCCTGACGCTGGAGGACGCGCTGCAGTATGCTCTCCAGCATTACCCTGCGGTTCGCGCATCTTTGGAACAGGTGTCGGCAGCACGCGCTGGAGTGACTCTTGCCGGCACGCAATATCTTCCTCAGTTAAACGGTGTGTATCAGGTGAGCCGAGCCACGCAGAATCAGGTGGACGGAATCTGGTTACCGACGCCCATCACTCCAAGCGTCGAGGGGCCGATTAGTCCTTCGAGCGGACAAAGCTACTGGGGTAGTCAGGCAATGGCGCTTCTTTCCTGGGAGCCTTTGGATTTCGGTTTACGTTCCGCAAAGGTTGGGCAGGCACGGACTGCGGAAGAAAAGTCGCAAGCCGAACTTGCTCTGACAAAGCTTCAGGTGGCGGCGGCGGTGGGAAATTACTTTCTGCTGGCCGTAACAAACCAAGAGGTGGCAGTGGCGGCGCAGGCCAACGTTGACCGCTGGCAGGTATTCAATAAATCCATTCATGTGCTGGTTGATAACGAGTTGCGGCCTGGTGCGGATGCTTCGCGCGCGGATGCTGAACTGGCGCGAGCGAAAACCCGCCTGTATCAAGCGCAGCAGGCCGAGCGAGTGGCCCTGGACACTCTCGCGTCTCTCATGGGAACAGCAGGGACGGAAATCCAATTGGACAGCGGCTCGCTGCTGAACCTGCCGGAGAAAGCATCGCTTCTCGACTCGCCGGCGTCGGACCATCCTTTGGCACGAGATCAGATGTTTTCGGTGCGGCAGGTTCAGGCTGAGGAAAGGACTTTGCGGCGCAGCAATTATCCTCGCTTGTTCTTGCAAGGCGAAGCATTCGCTCGCGGCAGTGAAATTCCCAACAACGGTTCGATTATCGGCAATTGGAACGGAGCGGCGCCGGCGCGGGGAAATTGGGTAACCGGGATAACGATTCTCTTTCCGGACGTTTTTGCGTTCAAAGCGCGGAGCACCGAAGAACAAATCTCGAAGGCTAACGAACGTTCGCAACAGGCACGTTACGACCAGACGGTTCAAGAGCTGACGGGCCAGATTCGAGCGGCGCGCGACAAACTGAAGGGCGCGGAGCTGGTTGCCCAGGAAACGCCGACGGAATTGGAGGCGGCGCGGCAATCGGAAACGCAGTCGAAGGCGCGCTATCAATCCAGTTTGGCGACGCTGGTGGAAGTAGCCGATGCCGAAAATCTGCTGGCTCAGGCAGAGATGGACGATGCCATTGCGCGATTGAACGTCTGGCGGGAACTTTTCGGAGTCGCGTACGCGCAAGGCGACGTGCAAAGTTTCTTGCAGGTCTTGCACGGCACAACACCAGGAGGCCATTAGTCATGTGGCTGATTCGTGCGGCGTTGCGCCGGCCAATCACGGTGATCGTGATCGTAGTCGCCTTGGGCTTATCGTCGATCTTGGCCCTGATGCGGACGCGCATCGATATTTTCCCGGGACTGGATCTCCCCGTGATTTATGTGGCGCAGCCCTATGGCGGGATGAGTCCGCAGCAAATGGAAGGGTTTATCGCGTACTACTACGAATACCACTTTCTGTATGTGAACGGGATCGAGAACGTGGAAGCGAAATCGATCCAGGGGACGGCGCTGCTGAAGCTGACATTTCATCCCGGGACGGACATGAGCCAGGCGCTGGCGCAGACGATTTCGTATGTGAACCGGGCACGTGCGTTTATGCCGCCCGGCACCGTCTCACCGTTCGTAATTCGCTATGACGCCGGCACGTTGCCGGTTGGCTATCTCGTTTTTTCAAGCCAGACGCGAACGCTAGGCGAGATTCAGGACTTGGCCTTGAATCGCGTGCGGCCTGTCTTTGCGACACTGCCGGGAGTTTCTTCGCCGCCGCCGTTTGGCGGAAATCAGCGCACCATTGTGATCAGCGTTGACCCCAGTAAATTACACGCGTACAGGCTCTCGCCGCAGAGTGTTGTTCAAGCGCTGGTTGCGGGGAACAGCATCGAACCGGCTGGGAATGCCAACATCGGAGACTATCAGGCGCTGGTCACCACGGACTCGACGGTCGGACAGATCAGCGATTTGCTGGACATTCCCTTGCGCACCGGCTCCGGACCTTCCGTTTATCTGCGGGACGTCGGAACTGTTTCGGATTCTTCGGATATTCTGGCGGGCTACGCTTTGCTGAACGGCAAGAGAACCGTGTACATTCCGGTAACAAAGCGCCCCGATGCTTCGACCATTACCGTGGTGAACGAAGTTCGTGAGAGCCTCTCGCGGTTTCAGTCGTTGATTCCCGAAGACATCAAGATTACTTACGAACTGGATCAGTCGCAGTACGTGCGTGATGCGCTCTTCTCCGTGCTCCGTGAAGGACTGCTCGGCGCTGTGCTTACCGGTCTCACGTTGCTTTTCTTTTTGCGCGATTGGCGCAGTTCGTTAATCGTGGTCATCACCATTCCTTTCGCGTTGCTCATGGCGGTGGTGGCGTTGTGGGCGCTAGGTCAGACGATCAACATCATGACTCTTGGCGGGTTGGCTCTGGCCGTTGGTGTGCTTGTGGACGAAGGGACCGTGCTTCTTGAAAACATTCATGTGCATCTGGCGGGGAGTGCACCAAAGGCTCGAGCGGTTCTAGAAGCGAGCCGAGAAGTGGCGATTCCGCGGCTGTTGGCGATGTTGTGCGTGCTGGCAGTGTTCCTACCTTCCTTCTTCATGGTGGGCCCAGCACGTTCCTTGTTTGTTCCTCTGTCGCTCGCGGTCGGATTCTCGATGGGAGCATCGTACCTGCTGTCCAGCTCTCTAGTACCGGTGGTTTCCAATTGGCTTCTTAAGGTTGAAAACGGGGATGTCGGCAACTCCGCTGAAGCACAGTTTGCTCGATTCCGACAAAGATTTTATGCGTGGCTGGATCGCTTGATGGGCTATCCGGCGCTGTTGTTGGGCATCTATTCACTGGTCGCCATCGCTGTGCTGCTACTGATTGCGCCGCGGATCTCGCGAGAAATTTTTCCTTCGGCAGCGGCGAGTCAGTTTCGTTTGCGCTTCGACGCACCCGATGGCACACGTGTGCCGGTAACTGAGGAACTGGCGCGCAGAGTGCTCGACACCATCAATCGCGAAGCCGGTCCGGGCAACGTCGCGATTACTCTGAGCTACGTGGGCACGCAAGGTTCGTCGTATCCGATCAACGCAGTGTTCCTGTGGACCAGCGGACCTCAACAGGCGGTCATGAACGTCGCGCTGCGCCCCGGCGCAGGAATCTCTCTTGGCGATTTGGAAGAAAAACTCCGGAATACCTTGCCGCGCGAGTTTCCGGGATCGCACTTTTCATTCGATCCTGGCGATCTTATTAGCCAGACGCTGAATTTCGGTACGTCTTCGGTCATCGAGGTGGCGACGACGGGTCCACAATACAACGATGTTCTAAGCTTCGCGGAACGAGTAAAGCAGGAGCTGTCACAAATTTCCGAGCTGCGCGACCTGGGATACGAGGAGCCGCTGCACTATCCATCCGTGGACGTACATGTGAACCGCGTGCTGGCGGGACAGCTGGGCGTGACCGCGGATCAAGTCGGCCAGGCGGTGGTGGCGGCCACGGCCTCCAGTCGCTTCATATCCCCGAACTATTGGCGGGATCCGAAGTCCGGCGTCAGCTACCAGGTTCAAGTGCAGGTTCCGCAGGCCCAGATGACTTCCCTGAGCGATGTCGAGACAATTCCAGTATCAAGCGCGACGGGCGCCGACCCGCTCGTCAGCGAGGTGGCTTCGGTGCGCAGCGGGAACGTGCCGGGCGAGCTTGACCGTCAGAATGGACTTTGGATGATCGGATTGTCCGCCAATCTCGGGAGGAGTGACTTGGGTCGCGCGGCGGCTGACATTGATCGCGCAATCGCCCGGGCCGGCACTCCGCGCCGGGGCGTGAGCGTTCAGGTGCGCGGTCAAGTGAGCGCAATGCGGCAGATCTTCGGCAATTTAAGCATTGGGCTCGCGTTGGCCATTTTCGTAATCCTTCTTTTACTGGCAGCGAATTTCGAGTCCATCCGTCTATCGCTGATCGTTTTGTCCACCGTTCCTGCTGTGCTTACGGGCGTCATGCTGATGTTGCTGATCACAAGAACAAGCCTGAACCTGGAAAGTTTTATGGGTGCAATCATGGCGATCGGAGTTGCGGTGGCCAACGCGATCCTGTTAGTGACCTTTGCTGAGAAAAACAGAAAGGATGGCGCGGAGGCGAAGACAGCCGCGCGAAATGCCGCCGGCGAACGGCTCCGTCCCGTGTTGATGACCAGTCTTGCGATGATCACGGGAATGATTCCGATGGCGCTTGCGATTGGACGCGGCAGCGAAGAGACCGCGCCGCTCGGCCGGGCCGTCATCGGAGGGCTGATCGCCGCGACTGCGGCGACGCTGCTCGTCCTGCCAACTGTTTTTGGTCTAGTGCAAAAACGCGCCTCGCTGGTTTCTCCCTCGCTCGACCCGGACGACCCGAATAGCCCGCATGCAACAGCATCGGAGGCTTCACGATGAGATCTCTATGTGCCGCGCTGGCCCTCGCCTTAATTCTCGATGGCTGCGGTGGCTCGGCCGTTCAGCAGCCGCAATCCAATGCGGGATCACCGCAGCAGGTGGCTGTCGCGCAAGTTGAATCTCAGAAGCTGGACACGACACTGACGCTGCCGGCACAGATTTCGCCTTACGAGGCTGTCGATGTCTATCCGAAAGTCACGGGATTTATTGCCACCATCTCGGTTGATCGCGGATCCCGCGTACGCGCCGGCGACCTGATTATTCGACTGTCGGCGCCCGAGCTAGCGGCGCAGCGCACGCAAGCGGAGGCCACTCTGCACAGCGCCCAGGCGCAACTCGCTGCTGCGCAAGCAAAGCTCGCCTCGGATCACGGAACCTACCTGCATTTGGCGGCGGCAGCAAAGACGCCCGGAGTTGTTGCCGGCAATGATCTGTTAGTTGCGGAACAAACGGCGGCAGCGGACAACGGTCAGGTGCAAGCCGCGTCGAATAACGTCCAGGCCGCACGCGATGCTCTACGCGGTGTAACGCAACTCGAGTCGTATTTGGAGATTCGGGCTCCGTTTGACGGCGTGGTCACGCAGCGGAACTTGCATCCAGGGGCTCTTGTGGGTCCCACATCGGGGCAGGCCGGGGCGCAGCCCATCGTGCGAATCGAAAGTCTCGGTCGTTTGCGCGTGGTCGTTCCTGTCCCGGAAGCATACGCGGCCGGAGTTCAAGAAAGCCAGCAGGTCACCTTCACCGTGCCTGCCTACCCGGGACGTTCCTACCACGCTCCCATCGCCCGCATCTCGCACGCGATCAGTCAAAACACGCGAACGATGCAGGTGGAACTCGATTTGCACAACGCGGACGCCCAGATCACGCCCGGCTCCTTTGCAAATGTCGTTTGGCCAATTCAGCGGCCTTATCCGACGTTGTTCGTTCCCTCTTTGGCTGTGACCACAGACTTGCAGCGCACATTTGTGATTCGCGTGCGCCAAGGAAAAACCGAATGGGTTGACGTGAAACCGGGTGTAACGGTGAACGGGAAAACGGAGATCTTCGGTGATTTGCGGCCTGGCGATATGGTCGTAGCCAACGCGACAGATTCGATTCGAAACGGAACCAGCGTGTCGGTGCAGACGAAGTAGGTTCGTGCTCCGTTCGGCGTTCTTGTCATCGCGGCATTGGCGGCTGCGGCGCTTGATCGGGAGTGAAGTCTCCTTACGGTGAGCGCGAAACAGCGCTCTTGCAGGGCGCAAGACACTGGTTTAGCATTGCGAATCCCGCCCTGATAGGCCAACGCCGATGCAATCCGATAGACGCCGAGCACCAAGACACCCGTTCACCGCAAGAGCAGAAATCATCGAGGAAAAGGAAAGCGTTCGCACGGTCTCGCGAGTCAGCGACCTAAGCCTGCACGGGTGCTACGTGGAAATGATCAATCCACTTCCCCAAGGGACCAACGTGCTGATGGAGATCTATACCGAGACCGAATTCCTGGAAACCCACGCGACCGTGGTGTATCTCGAACCGAAGCAAGGAATGGGCTTGACCTTCACGGAAATGCCGCCGTTTTTCGCCAGCGTGCTGAACAAATGGGTGGAACAAGCCGGAAAACAAAAAGCCTACTGAGTCGCTATGCCTGCTGGTTTGGAGGGTTAGAGATTTTGCTCCATGCGCGGATGTTATAGCTGTACAACGCCAGGCAAAAGACATTAGCGGGAATGAATCCAAATTGGGACGTGTCCACGGCAATGACGCAGATCAAGGCGCTGTTCAGACCGGCAATCAGCCAGCCTTCCCACCGTTTCTTGCCTACCAGGATGGTCGAGCCGATGGTCAAAATACAGGAAATATAATCAAGACGAAGCAAGTGCATGTCATTGTGAACGGGCTCGTCGAACTCGAACATGAGGTTTTGAGAGGGCAGCAACTGTCCCTCGTTACACGCACGAGCCCATTACGCATACGATACGCGTCGCGGGAGAGAAACATGTGTGACCGCAGTCACCCAGATAAGTGGCCAGTGCCCTGTTGTACAACAACTAAATTTGTTGAGAACGCATTAGCGGAAAACTTCAAGATGTTCTCCCAAAGCCAGAACGGCCGATCGGAAACGCTTTGTTTTAGAGAATGCCGCCGGTGACACGTATGATTTCGCCGGTGAGATATTTTGAATCGGACGAGGCCAGATACACCGCTGTCGGAGAAATATCGTTCGGCTGACCGATGCGTCCGAGCGGAGATTGCGACTCAACCCACTTACGAAAATCTCCTTCATTGAAACCGGCGGAGTGCACCCCTTCGGTTTCAATCATCCCGGGGTTGATGGAGTTCACGCGAATCTTGCGCGGGCCCAATTCTTTTGCGAGCACCGCGGTGATGGCGTCGACGGCAGCTTTGGTGCCCACATAAGTCGCGGCATTGGGCGGAAAAACGGTGCTGACACCGGAACCGACATTAATGATGCTGCCGCCATCGGAGCCGATGAGCTTCACGGCTTCTTTTGTGGTCAGCAACAGGCCGAGTACATTCAGGTTGAACTGTTTGTGGAACAGTTCCTCGGTGATGGCGTCGAGTGGCGCAAACTCGTACGTTCAGGCGTTGTTCACCAGAATGTTCAGCTTGCCGTAAGCCTTTTTCGTTTCGGCGAAAAGGCGCGTAATGTCCGCCTGCTTCGAGACGTCACCTTGTACAGCAACGGCTTTGCCGCCCTTGACAGTGATCTCCTGCACCGCGCGGTCGGCGCCCTCTTTGCTGGAGGCGTAGTTCACCACAACGGATGCGCCCTCGGCAGCTAGAGCCTCGGCAATGTCCGCGCCGATACCCTTCGAAGCGCCAGTTACAACTGCGACCTGATTTGTGAGCTTGCCCATTATGCTCCTCATTTCTGCTGGCCTGATTCGGGCGGGGTCGTTCAATGGCCGTCTAATTGATGGTTGAGAAACGCGGCGGGTTACAAACACGTTTGGGCGAGGTTCGCATCGGGGTGGTGCGATGAATGATTTCCGGGAAATGTCCAATGCAGGCAACCCTTGATCTCACAAGTGGAGCGGAATCCTCGCGGTTCCGATGATGAATTTGCCCGCCGGGAGTGAAATGAAGGCGTTCGTGGCGATGTTTCTCACGTTCCGCGAAGGAAAATTTGTTTCGCAGCGAAATTACGACTGCTATCCGCCGTTCGGTGCGTAACGCGACGCCGCGGAATTAGACGCGCTAGTCGTTTTCCGCCTATTGATTGATATCCTGCTTCGACTGCCTCACCAACCCGTCCAGATAGCTCTACTGGTCGTTGGGAGCCGAAGTCATCGCCAGTTTCATCTCCTTTGCCGCTTCGTCAAACTTGCCTTGGGCGGAGTACAGGCGCGCCATGCCCGTGTGCACGAACCACTGCTCGGGATGTTTTTTCGCGTTTTCCTGGAAGATCGCGAACGCTTCGGCGGTGTGCTTCTCGCTGAACAGCTGACGGGCGAAATAGTGGACCTGCAGCGGTGTCGCGAAATTCAGCGCCTTCTTCTGTGCTGCGGCGGCTTCCTCCTTGCGATTCAGCGCCACCAGCAAGCGCGACTTGGTGAGTTCATTTTCAAAGCGGTCTTCATTCTCGATGGATTTATCCGCATAGGTCAGCGCTACATCGAGATCGATTTTCTCTGCCAGCAGGTAACTAGCCGCGTCATTCCAGCTCCACGTGTACTGCGATTGATTGCGAAGCTGTCTCTTCAGGCTGGCCAGCACCAAATCGTGAACATTGACGGACACCTTGAAGGGCACCGCGATCTTCTTCCACTCCAGTTCGATCACCGCCGAGTCCGGCTGGAGCCGGTCGAAGTCAAAGGTGAGCGCGTTGTGCATGTCCGCAGGCTTGGGCTTTACGGTTACGCGAAGGGCATCTTCCGCCTGGTCGTAGCTGCGGCTCTACGCATCGGCTACCTGATCGTACCCAAGTCGCTGCCTCCGGCGTTCACAGCCGCCAAGTGGCTCAGCGATTTGTACTCGGCCACTCTGGAGCAGCAGGGTCTCGCCGAGTTTCTGACCAGCGGAATGTATGAACACCATCTGCGCCGACTTCGCCGCAGAAACACAGCGCGTCGCGAGGCGCTGCGCCACGCAGTTCACAAGTACCTGGGCGAGCGTGTGCAGTTGGCTGGCGACGGTTCAGGTGCTCACGTCGTGCTGTGGCCCACAAAACGCCTTTCGGAAGACACGGCAATCCCCCGCGCGGCCGCGCGAGGTGTAGGTGTTTACGGAATATCTCCATTCTTCCTGACAGCACCCTTGCGGGCGGGCCTGGTGCTTGGCTATTCGCACATGAACGAGAAAGAAATTCGCGTTGGCATTCGGCTGTTGAGCGAAGCGTTTTAGCTACCAATTTATGCTAGTCATACGCGGTAGAATAGTGTACCTTCTCTGGTATCCTGACCGGGTGACCTGTTGGGTCGAGGCTCTCGCTGCAATCAAGGGCAGGACCTGCCTTCAGAAACATTTCACGCTCTCCGAGAGCCTCTTTTTATAAGAATCCCGCCGCCGGCTGAGACCACCACTGCACGTATTCCCGTGAAATGATCGCCTACTGATCAAGAAGTGTGGTAATCCTGCACTGCGGCTCGCTTGCGCGAAGTACTTTACATCGAAAAGCCACTCTGCTACTGTGGATCCCGCAGACGCATTCAACACCCGGGGTGGTCTCTCATGCGCAGCAAATTTGCTAAATCTACGGCTCGAGGCCTAGCAGCACTTGCCATGCTTGGTCTCGGCGGGCTGATTCTGTTGCTCGCTGTCCTCTGGTGGGAACACAGGACAGAGATCACGTTGCCGGAGCCCACAGGCCACTTTGCGGTAGGGCGGACGACGTACACGTGGGTCAACAACGCCCAGACGGACGAATTAGCACCGTCGCCTGGCGCGAAGCGGGTCGTGGTGGTTTGGATCTGGTACCCGTCGCCGGCGGCGATTTCAACTGTACGAGCGCAGTACCTGCCTGCGCCCTGGCGCGTGGCGCTCGCGCAACACTCCGGCGTCCTGATGAGTCAATTCTTTACGCGAGATTTGTCCGTGGTGCACACTCACAGCACCTCCGATCCGGACATCTCGCCGGAGCAGCGCTCCTATCCAGTTGTGATCATGCGGGCTGGCGGTGGAGCATTGACAACGGACTTCACGACGCTCGCTGAGGATCTGGCAAGCCACGGCTACATCGTGGTGGGCTTCGACGCGCCTTACAGAACCCTCGTCGTCGTGCTTCCCGACAACCGCGTCGTCACCAGACCTCCAGCAAACAATCCGGAGAATCTGCCGGGCGCCCAGGCGGACCGCCTGATCAACGGACTTCTGCCCATGTGGACCAGCGACACAAAGTTTGTGGTGAGCCAACTGGAGCAACTGAACGCGGCTGATCTGTCCGGCAAGTTTACGGGCCGGCTGGATCTGCAGCGACTTGGCGTGTTCGGACATTCGTTCGGGGGCGCAACGGCGTTGCAATTTTGTCATGACGACCCGCGATGCAAGGCCGGGATCGATATCGATGGCGCGCCCTACGGCAGCGTCGTGCAGGACGGCCTCAAACAGCCGTTTCTGTTTATTCTCAGCGATCACAGTCGCGAACTGTCAGATCCCGCCAGCAAGCAGATCCATGCCAACATCCAATCCATTGACGACCGGCTTCTGAATGGCCCATCTCTGATTACCATTCGCGGCGCACACCATTTCAGTTTCAGCGATCAAAGCCTGCTGAAGAGTTATTACCTGATGAAGGCGCTACGTTCCGTTGGAGCGTTTGGCGAGCTCGACGCCCGCCGCGGACTTGGCATTTCGGCGGCTTATGTGCACACGTTCTTTGATGTCTATCTGAAGGGCGCGCCTGCAACCGAGCTGACGAGTGTTTCCGCGCAATATCCCGAGGTTCAGGTCGAGTCGTATTGACACCCGACCGTGGCTAGAGCTGGCGCGGCGCTGGTAAATGGAATGATCGCGTTGGCTAGTTTTGGCCGGACTGCTCGCGTCGCAAATTGCGGCGCAGGAAGTCTTTGGCCCGGAAGATGATCATTCGGATTGCCGGTAGGCGCGTATTCAGCGTGCCGGCGATCTCGGAGTAGCTCATTCGTTTGTAGTACAGCAGCACGAGTGGAACCTTGTATTTTTCCGGCAGGCGCGTCAGGTGTTCTCTGATCTGGCGCTGCTCGTCCTTGCGCAGAATCTCGGAGAGCGGTGAAGGCGCGGAATGATCGGCGAAACCGCTGATGTCGATGTCCTCCAATGAGGAATTTCTCTCGCACTTTCTTTGGCGCAGCTTGTCAATGCAGTGCCGTCCCGCTACCTGCGATACCCAGGGGCGGAAGGGCATTGTCTCGTCTCTTTGGTGCAGCACGCGGTAAAGCTTCAGGAAGACTTCCGCGGCCGCGTCCTCGGCATCTTCCGGTTGCCGAAAGAATCGCCGGCATATCCGCAAAACATACTGATAGTGATCGGTGTAGATGGAGCCCAGAACATCGGGGCAGATGGGTTGTGGCTGGTGCAGGGCTGATGAGACCTGCGGTTCTTCCATGAGCATTGAAGTCGATTCGGTTGCCATCGCCAGTCCTTTCCTCGGAATTTGCACACCGATCCGGTCGGGCCCGCACGAACCCAGTTGTGGAGGTCGTCGTTACGTTTCAGCTTTTTGTAATAGTTCCTTCTTCGCTGCGCGCAACTTTCCTCGGTCGCACAACCGACGTCGGCGGACGGCGAGTCTTCGGGAAATCCTTATTGTCCGCGGGAGCGCGGTGCGCGATGGCTTCGCGGCGACGCACGACCAAAAGTGTCAGGTCATCGCCTGGCGGGCATGTGTCGGCGAAATCCAGTACCGCGCCGAGCGTAGAGAAAAGCACCTGGTTCGCGCTTGCACCGCTGACCGCCTCCGCTGCGGCCGTCAATCGCGCCATCTCAAACTCCTCATCCTGCGGATTGCGGCATTCCGTCAGCCCGTCCGAATATGCCAGCAACATATCGCCAGGATTCAGGCGCACGGTCGCCGAGTTGTAGGTCGCTTCGTGGAGAGCGCCCAGCATCGGTCCGCCTTCTTCCAGACGTTCGACGTACTTGTCGCGCCGGAGAATCAGCGGCGGCGGCAGGCCGGCGTTGCAGTACACAAGTTCATTTCGCTCCGGATCGAGCTGAGCAAAGAACAGCGCTGCGATCGGCGGCTCGCTTTTGTCCTGGCATAGTTCGCGATTGACCGCGGCGACGGCATCGGCAGCATGCGGGTAGGTTAGCGCATTGCGTTGAATCAAGTCCATCAGATGCGCTTGCCAGATTCCCGCGGATAATCCCTTGCCGGCGATGTCACCCACGGTGAGTCCCAGGACAGAGTCGAGCTGTATTACCTTAAAGAAGTCTCCCGACAAATGGCGGACCGGGAAAATTTCGCCAGCGATCTCAAACTCTCCCGAAACCAATTCGCGTGGAGCGCAGAGCCGCCGTTGGACCTGGGCCGCCTCGTAGATGGCCTGCTGCAGTTTTGCGTGTGCAGCGCGCACGGTGTCGCGTTCCTCCCGCAGCGACTGGATGCTCTCCGTGAGGCTTGTTACCGGGTTGGCTGTTGAATTCTGGCGCGCGCTGGTCTCCATCATGTTTTTCTTCTCACGTGCCGGACGGTTCGTAGGCAGCTTTCGAGTGCCGATTAGTGTTTCTGCGGTTGGCATGATCATGTTTACCTCACCCCACGAATTTGTAGCCCACTCCATGCACGGTCAGAAAAAAACGCGGCTGCTCCGGAACCGGCTCCAGCTTCTGGCGAATGCGCACGATATGAGCATCCACCGTGCGCGTTGTCGGAAAATTCTCGTACCCCCAAACCTCGTCGAGCAGCCGCTCGCGACTCAGCGTTTCTCCGGAGTGACAGAGAAAATGTTTGAGCAGGTCAAATTCCTTGCTGGAGAACTCCACCGGGTTGCCACCGCGTCGTACCTGGTAACTCCGCAAATTCACTTCGACGTCCCCAAAGGAATAGCGGTCCTGATCTTTGGGGAGTGTCTGCGACCGGCGTAAAACGGCTTTCACACGAGCGAGCAATTCGCGGATGGAGAAAGGCTTGGTGACATAGTCATCGGCACCGAGTTCGAGGCCCACGACTTTGTCGACTTCCTGCCCGCGCGCAGTGAGCATGATGATGGGAATCGAGGGACGCTTGGCCTTCAGCTGCTTGCACACATCCAGTCCGCTCATGCGCGGCATCATCACGTCCAGCACCACCAGGTCCGGAGAATCTTTCAGCGCCCGCTCGAGTCCTTCGACACCATCGAGCGCTGTCAACACTTGGAAGCCCTCGTACTCAAAGTTATCGCGCAGGCCTGCAACCATGTTTGGCTCATCCTCGACGATCAGAATCTTCGCTGTTCCCATGCCTTCTCCTTTAGGCTTGCCCTGCGTCACGACGCTTCCTGTCCCTCAGGCGACTCCGTTACCAGCTGGCGACGGGAAAGCCAGCGGCAACGCAATCGTAAATTTGCTGCCCTTCTGGGGATGGCTTTCGACCAGCACGTCGCCACCATGAGCCCGCGCGATATGCCGAACGAGCGAGAGGCCCAAACCGGATCCCTTGACGTTGTGCACTAGCGGATCTCCGCAGCGATAAAACTTCTCAAAGATTTTTTCCTGCTCGTTGGCCGGGATGCCAATGCCGTGGTCGCGGACTTCCAGGTTCACGGAGCCGTTCGAGCGGTACAGGCTCACACCAATGTACTTGTCATCCTTGGAGTACTTGAGCGCGTTGTTCACCAGGTTGAGGAGCGAGCGCGCTATGGCTTCGCGATCCACGTTTACCGGTGGAATATCGCGGGAAATGTTTTCCTCAAACGCAAAACCGTTTTGCTGGATCTGGAAGCGGTAGGATTCCAAAGTGGAATGAACCAGTTCCGCGAGGTCCGTCTCCTTGAACTCGTATTCCTTGCGTCCGGCCTCGATGCGGGAAAAATCCAGGATATTGTTGATCAGCGCGGTCAAGCGCTCGCTCTCCTCGCGGATGATGCGGAAATATTCCTGGTATTTTTCCTTGGCCGAAATCCGGCCTAGCTCCAAGGTCTCGGCATAGAGGCGAATGAGCGCCAGGGGCGTTCTCAATTCATGTGAAACGTTGGCGACGAAATCGGATTTTAGTCTTGCCAGGTTCATTTCCCTGGACACGTTGCGATAAGTGAGCCAGATTCCGCCGATCATCAGCAAAGAGAGCGCGGTCAGAACCAGGTAGTTGTACCGAAGGAACCTGGAGACCATATCGGAGACCGTGATGCCCTGGTATTTGATCGCTGCGGTTAAGTCCGGGAAAACATACTGAAAAGGGCGCTCCGCCTCCGCCTTGCCTTCTCCCCAATTCCCGGAAGTCACCCAGGGTGTGTAATCCTTTGATGGGCGGATCATCATCACTGGCGGATTCTCGCCTCTTAAAACTTCGCTCTTGCTGCTCAACACGTCCTTCATCACGGCCGGAAAGAACGTCTGCTTCAAATAGTCATCATCAAAGGCGACGGCGCCAAGCGCCACACGATCCTTGTCGACATTCGGTGGCAGAAAGTAACTGAGGTTCCAATAGTTGTACTGATTTCCCTGATGGAACCACCCACCGGTGATGACGACTGGCGGTTCGTCTTTTTCCGCCATGATTCGAACCCGGGCCGACATGTCAGGTGCGTCCAGGGGAAACCAACTCGCTACCATATTGATCGCATCTTCCGCGCGTGCGCAGAACTCCGGATCCTTGTCGCGGGCGGGCTGCTCGCGGCTGACCATCAGATTGTTCTTCTTGTCGTACAGAAAGGCATATGCCAATTCGGGATGCTCCGACAGGATGTGCTCGAGCTTGGCCTTGATCGTGGCGCGGTCTTGGTCGGGGCTTGGAAACTCTTCACGGACCGAAGTGATTGTATCGTTGGCTTTGTGGAAGGTTTTCTTTTCCGCGAACGCCAACACCGAAGAGAAGTCGCGCTGAATGGCCGCTTCGACAGCCTCAGAGCGCTGGATATGCTTGAGGTTCCAAACGCTGAAGGCCATCAAGGCCGCCGCCGGGAGCGTGATGGCCAACTCCAGGGTCAGGAGCGTTCTCGTGCGCTCCGTTAGTCGCCATTTCTTCTTGGACATTCTCGGCCTCGCCCAGTCGTTCATTCAACTTACCGAAATAAGACTATAAAGACCCGGCAAAGGGAGTGTGTCAAGACGTCGCAAAGGATTGTAAAAAGTTGTAAAGCGTTGGAGGGCCGGGCCCCACATCCGGCTGCCCGGCTTGACGTGTAAACAGTTGTATTTTAAGCAGGTTATGGGCGCTAAGCTCTGTGCAGACAGCACTCTAGCCGAGAGCAACTTCGTGGCGTCGGGTGGATTCAATCGCCGAACCTGGCTGCGGCGCGAGCTTTCGCTTTCACGGCTTCCTGCTCGCGATTTTTGGGTGGCGCACTGGTTTCGAGCGAATGAATGAGACGAGAGGAAATGGCGGCAATATCGTCGACGGCCGCCAGGAATGCGGCTTCATTTGCGAGCGAGGGCTTGGTAAAGCCGCTGATTTTTCTGACGAACTGGAGCGAAGCAGCGCGAATCTCCTCAGGAGTGACGGGGGGATCAAAATTGAAAAGCGGTCTGATGTTCCTGCACATTTGCTTTGCACCTCTGGGGGATAGATGAGGCTGGTTTTTGACTCAAGTGAATGCGTCTAGCTCCTACGTGGTGACAGCCGATCTTGCCGACTTGAAAGAAGCGAGGCGCTGGCGGGCATAGTTGCACCAGGGACCCACGGGATCCAGGTTGACATAAGTTTGCCAGTGCTCCTGCGCTTCAGCAAACGCGCCCAGTTTCTCGCAAACAAAAGCCAAATTGTAGTGCGCATCGGAATAGTCCGGACGCAGGCGCACGGCTTGCCGGAGATGCTGCCGTGAGGCTTCAAAGTCGCCCACGTCTTCCAGCACACTTCCCAAGTTGAAATGCGCCAGGACGTTTTCCGAATCCAGAGCGAGAACGCGGCGAAAACATTCGGCAGCTTTTTCCAGGTTGCGGTCCTCGTAATGGAGGGTTCCGCAATTGATCAGCGCGTCGAGCCTTTGGGAATCGAGACGCAAGGCGTGATCATAAGCATCGAGCGCTTGTGCCCTGGTGGCTGCGTCGGCTTCATACTGGAGCGCCCTGGCAAACCATTCGTCGGCTGTGGGTTCGGCCATCACACGCACGCGTTCGTGGAGTTCGCGAGTCTCGAAATTCAATACGAACTGGCCCGACAGCGGCTCCAGGCGCGCGCCCTCGCGTTCGACAATGACATCCTTGCCGTCGGAAAGGACACGAAGCTCGGCCAACGGCACGTGGACCTGAGAAAGCTTGTCGCGAAGTGCCGCCACAGTGCGCTGCAGGCGATTCGCTGAAACTCCCTTTTCGATGAGTTGCTTTACGGTGCGCAGACCGATCAAATCCCGGAAGTCATAGGAGGGACTTCCCATATCCGTTCGAGGAGAAACCAGGCGCAAACGGTCCCATTGGTCCAACTGCTTTCCGGTCAGACCCAAAATGCGCTGGACGTCTTCGGGACTGAATCTGTCGGTCGTACCCATTCAGAATTATCCGGCCAGCTTCTTCCCTGCCCTCTTCTGCTGCGTGGTTGCGGCTGGCGGCACAGCTCGCGCTGGTGGCTTCTTCCCCACAGGAACCGGCCCTGCGGCGGCCTCCGCGGTGGCGGCAGCAGGAGCTTTCTTCTCTGCAATACTCTTTTTCAGCGCTTCCATCAAGTCGATTACGGGAGCCAGATGCGGCTGTGCGACTTCCGTGACCTCCTGCCCCTTTAGCTTGGCAGCAATCAGCGTGCGCACGTTCTCTTGGTATTCGTCGCGATATTTCTGCGGCTCGAAAGGAGCCGCCAGACTGGCAATGAGTTGCTCTGCGAGTTTCTTTTCTTGATCCTTTACTTCGACATCGTCGGTGGGAATAGACTCGGCGGCGCGAATCTCGTTGGAATAGAACATGGTGTGCAAAGTCATGCCCCGGCTGCCCGGACGAATAATCACGATGTGCTCGCGCTGGTGCATGGTGAGTTTGGCGATGGCACCGTAGCCAGACTCTTCCATGGCTTTCATGAGCAGCTTATAAGCTCTCACTCCTGCTTCCTCCGGCGAGATGTAATAGGAGGAGTCGAAGTACAGCGGATCCATCTCATTGAGCTTGACGAATTCCAGGATTTCCATGACGTGGGCCGAAGGAGGCTCGATCTTGTCTAGTTCTTCCTCGCTGAACAGGACGTATTGATCCTTTTCGTACTCATAGCCCTTCACAATTTCAGACCGCTCCACGTTGCGGTTGCAAACGGGGCAAAACAAAGGCTGTTTGAGCCGCGAATGGCATTCCTTGTGGAGCTGGTTGAAACTGATGCGTTCACCGCGGGCCGCGGCGTACATCCGCACGGGTATGGAAATCAAGCCAAAGGTGAGGTGACCCTTCCAGACAGTGGTGGCCATGAGCGAACTCCTTCGGTAAGCCTAACAACGGCGCAGGGTTCTAAGGTTAGCCTCCCGGCAGGCCAGAATCAAGATGAACCCAAATGGTATTGCTCATTTTGCAAATCGCCACCGGCCCCCCGCAATGCACGTTGCGTTTAGCTGGCTCGCGGATTGTTAACTCGCCACTGGAAGGCACGGAATTCCGCCAGCCTGGCAAAATCCCGAGCATGGGCAGCGATGACAGTGACGCCCAGACGGCCCGCGCTCATCGCAAGAAGTGCGTCATTGGTCAATCGCCCTCTTCGAATTTGCTCGTAATCGTATTTTTCCGCCAAGCGAGCAAGAACTTTCCCAGTTTGCGTCCAGTCACTGAGATTGGGAACGAGTATCCGGCCGACCCGCTCGAAATCACGTTCTAGCCGCTCAACAACACGGCGATATGGGCCGGTCACACCGGCGAACAATTCCTCGAGGACAACCGAACTCAGCCAAATAGGTTCACCGCCAGCGATGCGCCTTACATTCAACGCGGCGTCGTCTCGCCTGCACAACGCGGTAATGTAGATCGAGGTATCAAAGAGGATTGGCTGCATTTAGTCTTCCAAGGTGCCATACACGTCTTTGACGACAATGCCGCTGGTAGCAAAGCGCTCATTGGCTTCCGCCGCCAAGCGGTTCCTCTGATGCTCGGAAATAACTAAATCCAAAGCGCGCTCGATGGCCTCAGTCTCAGTACCCGCGCGCAAGATCCGCTGGGCGCGCTTGATTTTTGCAGGGTCCAAACGGAAGTGCTTGTGCGCTCGCGTTCTTGTAGTCGCCATGCCATTGACCTCCTTTCCCGAGTATACCGTAGCCATGTACACAGAACCAGCCATTGTGATCATAAGGCTGTGAGCTACACGCGAGCGTGATATAGAATCCACCAATGGGCAAGCTCGAAGAATACAAGCGAAAACGCCGCTTCGACCGGACGTCCGAGCCGTCCGGCGAGCCCGAACTCGCAACCGGTACGGTCCAGGACAAACCCTCCGCGCCCGCCAAACGCACACGCCTGCCGAAGCCGAAACTGCCGCAGTTGGAAGTCCGTCCCGGGGCCGAGCATGGCGACACGTTCGTGGTTCAGAAGCACCGGGCAACACGGCTGCACTACGATTTCCGGCTGGCGATCGATGGGACGCTGAAGTCCTGGGCCGTTCCCAAGGGACCTTCGCTGAACTCCGCCGATAAGAGGCTGGCAGTGCAAACGGAGGATCACCCGCTGGACTACGCGGGTTTCGAGGGGAAGATTCCCGAGGGCAATTACGGCGCGGGAACCGTGATGGTGTGGGATCGCGGAACGTTCAGCGTGATTGGCGACGCCAGCGCGAGCAAGCAAATCGAGCGAGGCGAGATCAAATTCAATCTGAACGGAGAGAAGCTGCGCGGGAGTTTTGTGCTCGTCAAACTGAAGCACAGCGAGAAGGGCAACGAGTGGCTGTTCATCAAGCACAAGGACGCCGGTGAAGATCCCGCGTGGAACATCGACGAGCACGATGGCTCGGTGCTTACGGGCCGAACGATCAAGGAAATTGCCGAGGAGCTGCCACCCAAGCGCGGCGCCAGTCCTATCGAGCCCGGCGAGCTGGACGGCGCACGAAAAAGTGCCATGCCGTCGCGCGTCGAACCCATGCTCGCGACGCTGGGCGAACATCCGTTCTCGGATTCGAACTGGCTGTATGAGATCAAGTGGGATGGAGTGCGCGCGCTAGCCCGAATTGAGGATGGCGCTTTGAGTTTGCGTTCCCGCACAGGCGCGGACATCACCAAACGCTATCCAGAGCTGGCCTTTCTTCCGCAGGCCTTTGCTGGTTCGGATGCGATTGTCGATGGAGAAATCGTGGCACTGGATGAGCGCGGCTTGAGCAGCTTCGAACGCTTGCAGGAACGCATGCACGTGCGCGCGCCGAGCGAGCACCTGGTTTCCCAGATACCTGTCGTTTACTTCGCCTTCGACCTTCTTTATTGCGATGGCTACGACCTTCGCAAAGCACCGCTGCTTGAACGCAAACAACTCTTGCAGCGCCTGGTTCACACCTCGGAACGGTTTCGCTTCGCCGACCACCAGTTGGAACACGGCGTCGAGCTCTTTGCGTTGGCGAAGCAGACCGGCTTGGAAGGGATCGTGGCGAAGCGCGCCGACAGTCCGTATGTTTCCGAACGCAGCGCGTATTGGATGAAGCTGAAGGTAACTAAGACGCTCGATGCGGTTGTAGGCGGCTGGACCGAATCGCGCACTCCAGCTCTTCCCTTTGGCTCGCTGCTGCTGGGCTTGTATCAGGGCAAAAAGCTGCGCTTCATCGGGCATGTGGGCAGCGGATTTGACGCGAAAAAGCTGCAAGAAATAAGCGCAAAGCTGAGAGAACTGGCAACCGCCGATTGTCCATTCGACGCTGTGCCCGAAACCAATGAGAAGCCGTCGTGGGTAGAGCCGGAGCTGCTCGCGCGCGTCAAGTTCAGCGGCTGGACACAGGAGCATTCGCTGCGCCATCCGGTTTTCCTGGGACTTCGCGAGGATGCGCGTCCGACCGATTGCCGGTGGGAGCACGAGGCTGAACCTGTGACCACGGCGCCAGCCACCGTTCGCGCGCCCCAGGTTACGGGCAAGGTGCTCGATACGAAAGCGCAGATTGAAGCGGAATTGTTCAAGGGCCACGCCGAAACGGTCACCATCGAACTGGACGGCAAACGCGTGCGGCTCAGCCACCTGAACAAGGTCTACTTTCCTGAATCCGGCTACACCAAACGGGAGCTGCTGGCGTACTACTACCGCATGGCGGATTTCATTTTGCCATTTCTCCGCGACCGGCCACTGGTCTTGCGCCGCTATCCGGACGGAATCAAGGGACAGGCTTTCTTTCAAAAAGATGTGCGCGAAGGCCTGCCCGACTGGTTCAAGACCGTGCCCGTCGATTCCGAAGGACGCGGCAAGGAAATTCACTACGCCACCGCCGACGACCGCGCGTCGCTTCTGTTTTTGACCAGCCTTGGCTGCATCGATCACAATCCGTGGTCCAATCGCTATGACCATCTGGATCATCCCGACTATTTTTTCTTCGACCTGGATCCTTCCGAGGGCACGGAATTTTCTGCGGCGGTCACGATCGCCGGAGCGCTGCATGAGAAGTTGGAGGAATTGCGATTGGCGAGCTTTCTGAAGACTTCTGGCGCAACCGGAATCCATCTATATATCCCTGTTGAACCCGTCTACACGTACGAGCAGTTGCGGACCTTCGCCGAGATTGTGGCGCGCACGGTGACGAGCGAGCACCCCAATCTGGTAACGAACGAGCGGTCCGTGGCGAAGCGTCCCGCGGGACGCGTGCTGATCGACGTTCAGCAGAATGCTCATGGCCGTCCGCTCGCCGCTCCTTACTCGGTGCGGGCATTTCCGGAGGCGCCGGTTTCCGCGCCCATCTTGCCGCAAGAACTGCGGAAAAACCTGCGGCCCGAAACCCTGAACATCAAAACCGTGTTTGCCCGGCTGAAAGAAAAGGGCGATCTGTGGGGCGATTTCTGGAAGCGGCAGCAGAGGCTGGAAGAAGCCATCGAACTTCTCAGCCAACGCATGCCGGCGCGAACGAAAGGCCGTTGATTGCCTGGCGTTCGTGAGCGTTGCCTTTTCTGGCTGCGCTGGGCCGTGATTAAATGGCAGGGCACGGAGGTGGATTATGCCTGGCTCGGGCCAGCTTCGCGTTGGGACTTCTGGATACTCGTACAAGGAATGGAAGGGGAGTTTTTATCCACAGAAGCTGGCAGATCGCGAGATGCTCAGCTTCTATGCCCAGCAGTTCTCCACCGTCGAGATTAATCACAGTTTCTACCGCATGCCGACGGAAAATGTGCTGCTGCAGTGGGCCAAAGCTGTTCCGGAAGGCTTTCGCTTCGCGTTGAAGGCCAACCAGAAAATCACGCACATTCAAAGATTGCGCGACTGCGAGAGTACTCTGAAACGCTTTTTGGAGGTGGCCAGCGTGCTGAACGATGGCGACCATCTCGGCCCGATCCTGGTGCAGCTGCCGCCCAACGTCAAATTCGATCGCCCGCTGCTGGAAGATTTCCTTTCGCTTCGTCCGCCCGCTTTCGCTTTCGCCTTTGAGGTTCGCCACCCATCCTGGTACACCGATGAAACCTACGCCGTGCTTCGTCAGCACGACACCGCGCTGTGCCTATCAGAAACCGAGAAGCAAACGCCACCTGAGGTGATTACAGCCGGGTTCACGTATGCCCGCCTGCGCCTGGAAAACTACACGCCGAAGCAGCTTAGTGCCTGGAAACAACGCTTCCACACGTGGCTTGGCCAGGGCGTGGACGTCTACGCCTACTGCAAGCACGAAGATTCCGGCAAAGCGCCGGCATATGCCCGCCAGTTGCTGGGAAAGGCAAACTGACAGTCCGCCGTTTCCGCGGTTCAGTTAGCTGCTGTTCGTTGATACCTCCGCGTCACTGTGCCGCAGGCTTGGGTGGATGTTCGGCACGTTCCTTGCGCTTTTCCTCGATTTGTTTCTTTGAGGGCGGGTAGCTCTCGAAGCCTTTGGAAATCTCATTCAGCACTCTGTTCCAAATGCTGTCGTCATCAACGATTTTCTGTTCCATGTACAAACGCCATGCCAGGTCTTTACGGTTCGGATCAATTAGATCGATCACCAGCGAAGCGTCCAGGGCGCTCTCCGACCTCATCAGGTCGTAGGTATAGGCCCAGTAGTCACTCACATATTGTCCGAACTGGCCCCAGGTTCCCGCCGACGGCGAGACAATCTGGGATTGGCTATTGGCCCAATACCGCACCACCAAGTCTGGGTGCTGATCCGGCTTCACTTCTTTCAAGCCGCGCTGGATCAACGCCTGCGACACTCCCGAATGGACCCGGTCGGTGATGTAGTCCGGATTCAACTGGCGGAACTCCAGCATATTCGCGCCGCCGATGTAGGCAAAAGTCTTGAATTTTGAGAAATCCACATTGGGATCAAAATCGACAGTCATTTTCGCCAGGGCCGCCGGCGCCAGGATCAAAATGAACAGAACGAGACAGAGCGCTGCGGCTGCACTGCGAAGCTGCGAATGGTTCGGGGGTTTCGGGGTTTGATGCATCATGGTACTCCGTAAACTCACTGCCACCTGTCTTTATGCGGGCGTGTGGGCGATTCTACTCCATCGCACGATCTTTCGCTCAAAGTGATGCAGCCGGGGGCGCGCCGATCTGTTCACGAATCATTCATAGGGTTTACATCTAGTGTGGGATTAGATTAGGCTCCTTGCCCAAGAAGTACTGCGAGATTCGCCGCCCGAAAGAAAGGCTCAATCACGACCATCCCTCCTCTTCTGCGATCCTTCGCATGGGTAGGAGCGATCACACTGGCGCTGGTGGCCGGCTGCTACGGGCAAACGGCAAAGCCCAACGAAGTCGTCAACTGGGACGACTACACATTCAAGTTCGGTCCGTCCGCCCAGATGGCCCAGGTACTGCAGGGAGATAAGGTGGTCGGCTCAATCATCATGATGAACGGAAGCCTGCAGGTGATTCCACTTCCAGACCTCGATGGGGAAAGGCTCAGGAAAACCTACGAAGATTGGAAAGCGTTTAACGCTCGGAGTCACTCCGGCAACGGGGTCGGCAGCAAGCGGCTCTGGCGAGCCGCCATGCCCAGCCGATTATGCACCGCACCATTTCGACGGAACCGCGTGAAAGCCAACGACGACTGTGGTGTCCGCAGGCAGGGAGGTTGGATTATCGATGAAGGAAGGTCTGAAGAATCCGTTGAATCCAAGCGCGGGACGCACGCGGATTGCCACGTACAAGGATCCGGCAGCAGCCATCACGCTGGGAGCGAGCCCGAAATTCTGCATCGCGATCCCGGCAACGGTGAATCCGGAAGTCCTTGAAATTGGCAGCGTGGACGTAAAAAAAGATCACCGTGAGCTGCAGCTTGCGCATGCCGACAAAACCTGGATGCCCCCAAAGCACCTGCAAGCGGTTGACCTTAAACGCATCTCCGACAACGTCGTCGAGATCATTCCCAAACAGCCTTTGCCGCCCGGCCAATATGTTTTAGGCGGCCCTCCACGATCGGCGTCTATGACTTTGGTGTTGAAGCCAACAGAGCAAACTGAACACGCTCTATCGGCCGCTCGCTCGCAGAACGGCAACCCGGCAACTCCGTCGAGCCGGCAGGAGCGTCCGCGCTACGGCGAAAAGGGTGAGCAGCTACAGTTGGATGGAAAGAGATGCCGGAGCTTCCTGACATAACCGTGTACATCGAAGCGCTGGAGCGGCGGATCCTGGGACAGGTCCTGGAACGGATCCAAATCCGCGGGCCATTCCTTTTGCGAACGGCGAAACCGCCCGTTGCAGCAATCCAAGGACATACCGTGAAGGAATTGAGACGCGTGGGGAAAAGAATCGCGCTGAAGTTCGATAACGAGCTGTGGCTGGTGTTTCACCTGATGATTGCCGGGCGACTGCATTGGGTCGAGAAGCGCGTGACACCCGACGGGCGGAGAACGCTGGCGGCGCTGGACTTCGATTCGGGCACGTTGACGTTGACCGAGGCTGGCACGAAGAAGCGCGCGTCGCTGCATGTTGTCGATGGAGATGAGGAACTGGCGAAGCTCGATCCTGGTGGACTAGAAGTATTGGGTGCGACATTCCATGAGTTCAGGGGGGCGGTGACGGCTTCGAACCATACATTGAAGCGAGCGCTACAGGATCCACACATGTTCAGCGGGATCGGAAACGCGTATTCGGACGAAATACTGCACGCGGCGCGGCTTTCGCCGGTGAAACTCACGCAGCGCATGAAGGGCGAGGAGATTCAACGATTATACGAAGCTGTGCGACATACGCTTCAGGAATGGACCGAGCTGCTGCGACAGGAAGCAGGCAACAAGTTTCCTGAGAAAGTGACGGCGTTTCGCGAGGGAATGGCAACGCACGGCCGGTACGGGCAGCCTTGCCCGGTGTGCGGCACGAAAATCCAGCGGATACGCTATGCGTCGAATGAGACGAACTATTGCCCGCAGTGTCAGACCGAGGGGAAATTGCTGGCCGACCGGGCGCTGAGCCGGTTATTGCGGGAGGATTGGCCGCGGTCGCTCGAGGAGATGGAGGAGCGGCTTTCGCGGTAACCGGATTTCGCCGCCGGAAATGAGCGGCTGGCTGCGCGAAAGGCCTTCAGCGCGGTGCGGGATCGATGACGGAAGCCCGAAACAGTACGGCATGGGGCGGAACTTTGTTGTTCTGCTGCGCCTTGCAGTTTGTTGTGTTGACGATTGCGGCGATGGGGCTGTATCCGGGCGGGGCGAAATACGTCCTCGGCGCAGATCACTACCTGTTCTTCCAGAACTTTTTCAGCGATTTGGGCGCGACGCGGACTCACTCCGGCAGAAATAACCTCCCGTCGGAGGTGTTGTTCGTGGTGGCGTTGAGTGTGGTGGGACTAGGAATGATTGCGTCGTCTTCCGGTTGGAATGTGATCGCGGGAAAGAGAGGGCGCGGCGCGGGATGGTGCGTGGCAGCTCGGGTGTTCAGCATTTTGTCGGGCGCGTGCTTTATCGGTGTGGGAGTAACGCCATGGAACCTCAAGTTGGCGGCGCACAATGCGTTTGTGAAGGCGGCGTTCCTGCTCTGGGTTTTCTGATATCGATCACCATGCTGCAGGTGAAAAATGCATGGCTGCGGCAGTACACAATTTGCAGTTGGATCTATCCGGTGCTGCTGGCCGCATATCTATACATCCTTTTGGTTGGACCGAAGCTCGATACCGAACGGGGCCTGGCAATCCAGGTGGCGGCGCAAAAAATCATCGTGTACGCATCGATCGTGAATCTGGGGTATCAGGCGCTGGGGATACGGCCTGCGGCGCAGGAGATGGGATCTGAGGTCGCGGGAGGCCGAACCGCGACCGATAGTTCTCTGCTATCGCGCTGAATCATTTGCCGTATGATACCGGCATGAGACTGCTGCTGGTGGAGGATGACGCGAGGATTGCGCGATTCGTGGCGAAAGGATTGCGCGAAGAGTCCTACGCCGTGGACGTGGTGGCGAATGGCAACGATGCGGTGTACCAGGCGGAAATCAACGACTACGACGTGGTGATCCTGGACGTGATGATTCCCGGGATGGACGGATTCGCAACCTGTCGGGCGATTCGGGCAAAGGGAAAACGTATACCGATTCTGATGCTGACAGCGCGCGACGGAGTAGAGGACCGCATTACCGGCCTTGATTCCGGAGCCGATGATTACCTGACAAAGCCGTTTGAATTTGGAGAGTTGCTGGCGAGGCTGCGGGCGTTGCTGCGCCGGCCGAAGGATGTGCGCTCACCGCAGATCGTTGTGGGAGATTTGGTGCTGGATACCGCGGCGCAGACGGTGAAGCGCGGGAACCGTACGATTCCATTGACGACGAAGGAATATGCGCTGTTGGAATTTCTGGCGCGCAACGCGGGCCGCGTGATTGGACGAGCGGAAATCGCGGAGCACGTATGGGACGAATCGTTCGACCCATTTTCTAATTTGATCGAGGTGTACATCAACCGGCTGCGGCGGAAGATTGACGAGGGAGCGGCCAAGCCGATGCTTCAGACCAGGCGCGGCAGCGGATACTTGTTGTACGCGGGCGAGGAAAACGCGGGAGCAGGCAACGGAAAGAGCGGAAAGCCCACCTCGGGCGGTACGAGAAAACTCCATGCTTGATTCCGTGCGGCTGCGGCTGACGGTCTGGTACACCGTGGCGCTGGCGTTGGTGTTGATTCTATTGGCGGTGCTCACTTATGTGCTGTACGAGCGAAATAGTTCGCAACGCACGGACAGCAATCTGATGGAACTGGCGGATGCGTTCGCAACCACATTCCGGGCGGAACTGAAGGATCAGGACGGCCCGGATCCGGCCAAAGAGGCGGCGCGCGAAGCGATGCTGGAACACCGGTTTCGCGATACGATCTTCGTGGTTCTTGATTCCAGCGGAAACGTAGTGTTAAGCACGCTGGATCTGCCGGCAGCGGGCTCTTCGCTCGAACGGGCCACGCCAGCAATTTTTGCTTCCGAATCGTTTCGAGAACTTGCGGCGAATTCCCATTCCTCTCGTCGGGCGATGAGCACTCTGCGCGCAGGCCGGAATGTTTTTCGCGGCTATGGCAAGCGCGTTGAGGTAGCAGACGAGCCTTACACGCTTGTGGTTCTGCAATCGCTGCATCCACAACACGAAATGCTGGAGGATATTCGCAATACATTCTTGTGGGCCATCCCGATTGCTCTGCTGCTGGCGAGCGTCGGCGGATATTTTCTTGCGAGAAAAAGCCTGGAGCCAGTGGCAGCGATGGCTACGCAAGCGCGCGGAATGGGGGCAGCGAATCTGCACGACAGGCTGGCGGTGTTGAATCCGCGCGATGAACTGGGACAACTGGCGGTGACCTTCAATCAATTGCTGGAGCGGCTGGAGGAATCATTTGAGCGGCAGAAGCGCTTCATGGCAGATGCGTCGCATGAGTTGCGCACGCCGGTGGCCATCCTGCACGGTGAGACGGAAGTGACGCTATCGCGCGCCGACCGTTCGCCGGAGGAGTACCGCGAGACGCTGGGAATACTAAGAGACGAATCGCAGAGGCTGGCGCGGATTGTGGAGGACTTGTTCACGATCACGCGTGCGGATGCCGGGCAGTATCCGTTGCAATTGCAAAGCGTTTACCTGGATGAACTGGCCGCGGATGTGATGCGCAGGGCCAGAACGCTAGCGATGGCGAAGAAAATCACGCTGTCGGCAGCGATCGATCCGGAATTGCCGATCGAGGCGGACGAAGCGCTCTTGCGCAGAATGCTGCTGAACCTGTTGGACAACGCCATCAAGCACACCCCGGAGGGCGGACAAATCTCACTGCAATGCCGCCGGCAGGGCGACGAGTACACATTGAGTGTGAGCGACACGGGAACGGGAATTCCAGTGGAACTTCAGACCCGCATATTTGAGCGCTTCTTCCGGGCAGACAAGGCGCGCTCGCGGGCGGAGGGAGATTCCGGTGGCGCGGGGCTGGGATTATCCATTGCGCGGTGGATCGCGGAGGCACATCACGGGCGGCTGGAATTGACTAAGTCGGATGCGACCGGGACGACGTTTACCGCGTGGTTGCCCGCAGCGGAGAAGTAGTTTCCACCACGAGAAAATGAAGCTGCCGCCTTCGCGATTAGTGGCGTGGCGACGTCCTCCCACCGACTCCACGCACTAAACCAGTTTCCCTCCACGCTACGAAAAATCGAACCGACCTTGAGTTGCCACCACTTTTCTCCCTTACCGGGCAGGCATACGTAACCTCGTCGGGTTAGAGGATCGTTTTCATAGGAGACTACGTAAACGGGCTTCTCTTCGTTGTTTCCAAAATCCGCATAAAAGAAAACTTCGTACCGTGGCAGTCCTTTTGGCGGAGCGGAAACCGTGCCCTGAGACCAGTCAACGATCAATCCTTTACCCTGGTTCGAACTTGTTCCTGGTCCGGTCCAGACATTGAAACTCGCGAGAGTCGTGGGATCGGTGATCTCAATGGGAGTTTTCCGATCGGGGCCTTTCATTGAGATCCTCACCGTCCTCCCTTTCGCCGGAAGTGAGGCAGGGATACCGACCATCAGCAGCAGACCGAGTAGCGCTGTGAACGATCTGTTCTTCATTTTTCGCCTCCCATTCGTTTCAGGAACTGGATCAGCGGACATTGATCAGGCCGCCTGGACCAATGGTCCCTTGGGATAGACGATGATTTGACTCACTCTGTTAACTCCAAATCCCCAGCCCACCCGTCCGACAGGCCGTTGGCTACGTGTTCCTCGGTAGCGATTAATCGTACATTTAGGTTGTCTTCGATACGTTAAGAGCGTTGCAGGCTGGCGCTCCAGGGCACTGTAGGCGCGGCCGGACGCTCTCTATGCGAACAATGACAACCCGAGCATTGCTTTCAGGATTTCTGGCGACGGCGATTCTGCTGCCTTTGCAGGCGCAGGAAGTGCCCTCGGCCCCCGTGCCCAAGGTGGCGCCTGCTCCGTCGACCACAACGCCAGCAAGTGCTTCGGTGCAGCGAATCACCTTGAAAGAGGCGCTCGAACTAGCGCGAAAAAACAGCACGCAATTCCAGTCGGCGGCAACCGATGCAGGTGTGGCGCGGGAAGATAAGGTGCAAGCCCGTGCCGGCTTGCTGCCCGGCGTGGACTTCAATACTTCGGGCTTGTACACACAGCCCAACGCCCTCGGAACCGTCAAATTCATCGCGAATAATGCACCGCACGAATATATCAGCCAGGGAAATGTGCACGAGGCGCTCGACATGGCATCGGTGGCGGCGTACCGGCGGACAGCGGCGCTGGCGGCAGCGGCCAGGGCGCGCGCCGAAATCGCGACCCGCGGGTTGGTGGTGACCGTGGTGCAAAGCTACTTTGCCGTTGGTGCGGCCCAACAGGTCATGGAATCGGCGAGACGCACAGCGGAGGATGGCGAGGCGTTCCTGAAATTGACGCAGCAACTGGAACACGGCGGCGAAGTGGCGCACTCGGATGTGATCAAGGCGGAGTTGCAAGCGCAAGACCGGCGGCGGCAATTGCAGGAAGCGCAACTTGCCCTGCTGAATACGCGCCTGGACCTGGCGGTGCTGATCTTCCCAGATTTCAATGACCACTTCGAAACCGCGGATGACCTTCACGCCACTGTGCCGCTACCCGTGCGCGAAGAATTTGAAGCCCAAGCAGCGCATGAGAATCCGGAGATTCGCGAGGCGCTGGCGAATGCACAGGCAGCCGGACACGACGTAACGGCGGCGCGCGCGGGATATCTACCGTCGATCAGCCTCGATTATTGGTACGGGATCGATGCGCCGAACTATGCGACGAATTCGGTCATCGACGGCCAGAAGCTGTCGAACCTGGGTTCCTCCGCGATGGCGGCGCTGACGTTGCCGGTGTGGAATTGGGGCGCAACGCAGAGCCGCGTGCGCCAGGCAGAATTAAAGCGCGAACTGGCCAAGAAGGAGCTGTCGTTCGCGCAACGAAAATTGCTGGCGGAGATGCGGTCGCTGTATTCGGAAGCTGAGACCGCCTTGAATGAATTGAGCGGGCTGCAGAGATCTGCGGAGTTGTCGGCGGAAAGCTTGCGGCTGACGACGCTACGCTACAAAGGCGGAGAGGCAACCGTGCTTGAGGTCGTGGATGCGCAAAACACATTTGCGCAGGCCAACGCGGCTTACCAGAACGGGGCGGTACGCTATCGCGTGGCGCTGGCAAATCTGCAGACACTGACAGGGGTGATGACGACTCCATGAACGTTCGAATGAAAAGAAAAAGATACGCAATGGGCCAGTGGCGGACGGCACTGCTATTGCCGCTGTGCGCGGCGGCGCTGCTGGCGGGATGTAACAGCGCAGAAAAAGAACCAGAACCCTTAGTAGCGGTGCAGACCACACCGGCAAAGCGCGGGCCGATTGAATTGACGGTTTCGTCCGAGGCAGTTGTTTTTCCGCTGGAGCAAGCAGTGATTACGCCGAAGATCACTTCGACGATCAGCAAGTTTTATGTGCAGCGCGGAAGCCGCGTGAAAAAGGGGCAACCGTTAGCGCAACTGGAAAACGCGGACCTGGCGGGAGCAGCAGAGCAGAGTAAGGGCAATTTCGAACAAGCGGAAGCCAACTACCAAACGACGACAGGAGCGAGCGTGCCGCAGCAGATTCAAAAGGCGGAGTTGGATGCGGCGGCGGCAAAGGCGGCTTTCGCTGCACAACAGAAAGTCTACGACTCGCGAAAAGAGTTGTTCGATCAGGGAGCGATTCCACGGCGCGACCTGGATACGGCGGAAGTGGCCATGATCCAGGCGCGCAGCCAGAACGAGCAAGCGCAAAAACAACTCTCGGACTTGCAGCGGTTGGGCAAAGAGCAGGCGCTCAAGGCGGCCAGTGGTCAACTCTCCGCAGCGAAAGGCACTTATGAAAATGCGCAGGCGCAGCTAAGTTATTCGGTGATTCACAGCCCGATCGACGGAGTGGTGACGGACCGGCCACTGTATCAGGGAGAGTTGGCAACGGCGAACCAGCCGATCCTGACAGTGATGAATACATCGAAACTGATCGCTAAAGCGCATGTGCCGCAAAGTGAAGCAGTGCTGCTGCAGGTGGGAGATCGTGCGGAACTGAATGTGCCGGGGATGCAAGAGCCAATTCCAGGGCGAGTGATGCTGGTGAGCCCCGCGCTGGATCCGGGAAGCACCACGATTGAAATATGGGTGGAAGCGCTGAAGACGAATCCGGCGCTGAAGCCGGGGATGAGCGTGCAAATCGAAGCGATAGCCAAGAGCGTGAAGGACGCGTTGACGGTGCCCGCGGGGGCGGTGTTGAAGTCGCCCGAAGCTGGAGACTACGTGATGATCGCCGGGAAGGATGAGAAGGCGCATCTCGCGAAGGTGAAGGTTGGCATACGCAACAAAGAGCTGGCGGAGATTCAGTCTGGCATCAAAGAAAATGATCCGGTAATCACGGCGGGCGGGTACGCGCTACCGGACGGCACGAAGATCAAGGTGGAAGCAGCGCCAGCAGCAGAGCCAGACAAGGATAAAGGTGCCGGCGATGCGGGCGACAAGGCGGATGCGGTCCCGGACAAGAAGGCCACTGCGCCTGCTCCTGCGGGCAAGGAGTAGCGGGGCATGGATTCGCGGCCGGAAGAGACTGTGAACCCAGCAAAGAAAAGCCCGGAAGGCGGGGCGGTGCCCTGGTTTCGGCGATTGTCGCGGCCGCTTCTGTTCTTGATCGTGAGCCTGGCGCTGGTGGGAGCATACCTGGCGTTCAGCATTCCTGTTGCGGTATTTCCCAATACAGATTTTCCGCGCATTGTGATCGGCGTCGACAATGGCGTGATGCCCATCGACCAGATGCTGGTGACCATTACGCGCCCGATTGAAGAAGCCGTGAACAGCGTGCCGAGCCTCAATAAAGTGGTGTCGATTACCAGCCGGGGTTCTGCCGAAGTGGATCTGTTCTTCGACTGGGGATCGGACATGATTCTGACGCTGCAGCGAGTGGACGCGGTGGTGGCGCGGCTGCAGCCGGAACTGCCAACAAACGCGAAGATCGAAACGCACCGAATGACGTTTGCGTCGTTTCCCATTCTTGGGTACAGCCTGACATCCGACACCATCCCGCAAAGCAAGCTGTGGGAGATTGCCACGTACGATTTGAAGCCGCGAATCAACCGCCTGGATGGGGTTGCGAGCGTGCTGGTGCAGGGGGGCCGCGTTCCGGAGTTCCAGGTCACTCCGGATCCGGCTCGACTGCAGGCGGCGGGAATCACGGTGACGGACATTTTGGAAGCGATCCGGAGGACCAACCTGATCGATTCGCCGGGACTTTTGGAGCATGAACATCAACTGGTCCTGGGACTGATCAGCGGACAGGTGCGCACTCCGGAAGAAATCGGGCAAATTGTGGTGAAGACGTCGAAGGACGGAGTGCCGATTCGCTTGGGCGATATTGCGAAGGTGGCACCGTCGGAAGCGCCGGTGTACACGATGGTGACGGCGAACGGGAAACCAGCCGTATTGCTCAGTGTGCACCGACAGCCGGAAAGCAACACGCTGGATGTCGCGAACGAAGTGCACCAAAAGATCGCGGAGCTGAGACCGACGCTGCCGCCGGGCGTACACCTGGAAGCCTTCTACGACCAGTCGACGATTGTGAAAGACTCGATCGCGAGTGTGCGCGACGCGGTGCTGCTGGGAATCATTCTCTCCTCGGTCATTCTGGTGCTCTTCCTGAGGGACTGGGGAACCTCGTTTGTCGCGGGGCTCGTGATACCCGTGACGTTGTTGCTGACGTTGATCGTGCTGAAGCTCGCGGGGCAGAGCTTCAACCTGATGACCTTGGGGGGCTTGGCCGCGGCAGTGGGGCTGGTAATTGACGATGCCATCGTGGTGCTGGAAAACATCGTGCTCCATCGCGATGCGGGTGAATCCAGGTTCGAAGCCATCCAAAGCGCGCTCAAAGAAATTACTGTGCCGCTGGTGGGCTCCACGATTACCCCGATTGTAGTGTTCCTGCCGTTGATTTACACCACTGGCGTTACCGGAAGCTTCTTCCGCGCGTTGGCAATTACCATGACGGTGGCGCTGCTCAGTTCCCTGCTGCTGGCGCTCACATGGACGCCAACGCTCAGCCAATACTTCGTTCGGCGCAAGGACACCGTTGGCGCCCCAAAAATTCCGGCTGGCGAACAAACAGCAGCATCGTTGCTTGCAGCAGAAGAAGCACATCTTTCCGGATTCTTCGGGCGCATCGTGGATTTTTACGGGCGCATCATGCTGAAGATTCTGCACCGGCCTGCCATGGTGGCCGTTTCGTGCGCAGCGATCGTGGTGATGACGTTCGTCTGCTACAGGTTCCTGGGGTCGGACCTGCTGCCGGAGATGGACGAAGGCGGCTTCATTCTGGACTATTACACCCCGCCGGGAAGCTCGCTGGCGGAATCGGACCGCATCCTGCAGCACGTCGAAGAGATCGTGCGGTCGATGCCCGAAGTGGAGAATACTTCGCGGCGCACGGGGTTGCAGTTGGGGCTGGCAGCTGTGACCGAAGCAAATCGCGGCGATTTTACGGTGAAGTTGAAGAAGGACCGCAAGCGCGACATTGAGGAGATTATGTCCGACATTCGCGCCGAGATTAAACGGACCGAGCCGGGAGCCGACGTGGAGTTCGTGCAGGTGCTGCAAGACATGATTGGCGATCTGACGAGCGCGCCGGAACCGATTGTGATCAAGCTGTTTTCGCCGGATGCCAAGCTGCTGTCGGCGACGGCGCCGCGCGTGGCGGACGCGATTCAAAAAGTGCCGCACGTGGTCGACGTCCTGGACGGGATCGAGAACACCATCAGCGGGCCGGCGGTGACGTATCAAGTGGATCCCTCGGTTGCCGCGCGCGCGGGATTCACGCCCGAAGAAATCGCAACGAATGCGGCGGCAGTGTTGGAAGGAGAGCCGGCAGCGACACCGGTGGTGCTGAATGACCGGGCATACACCATTCGCGTGCGCTTTCCGGAACAGAGCCGGGCATCGCTGGATCGCATGAGCAATACATTGTTGACCAGCGCGAGCGGACACACGGCGACGCTAGGATCACTGGCGACGATTTCCACGGATCCGGGCCAGACGGAGATTCGGCGGGAGAATTTGCAGCGCCTGGTGGAAGTGACGGGAAGATTTGAGGGAGTGAGCCTGGGTCAAGGAATGGAAGCAGTGAAGAAAGCGGTCAACGATTTGAAATTGCCCTCGTCGATTCGCGTGGAATACGGCGGGCTGTATGAAGAGCAGCAAAAATCGTTTCGCGACCTGCTGATGGTGTTCTTGCTGGCGCTGGTGCTGTTGTTCGTGGTGCTGCTGTTCGAGTTTCGGACGTTTTCTGCGCCGGTGGCGATTCTGGCCTCGGCACTGCTTTCGACCTTTGGCGGATTTTTGGCGCTGTTCGTCACGCGTATCACATTTAATGTGGCGTCGTTCATGGGGATGATCATGGTGGTGGGAATCGTGGCGAAGAATGGCATTTTGCTGCTGGATGCCGACCAACGATTCCGGCTGCTCGGATTCAGCGAGGAAGAATCGATGATTCAGGCGGGGCGCCGGCGGCTACGGCCCATCGCCATGACCGCGTTAGCGACGATTGCAGGTATGTTGCCGCTGGCAATGGCGATCGGTTCAGGATCGCAGATGCTGCAGCCTCTGGCGGTAACGGTGATTGGAGGATTGCTGAGTTCGATCGTGCTGTCGCTGATCCTGACGCCAGGCATCCATTTTTACCTTGGGCGAACGAGCAAAGCGGTGGTCTAGGTTGCCAATTTGAGACAGCTCGTACCGCTTTCGCACTGCCTTTTTGGCGCAATGCACCACAGTGTCCGACGCGGTCATGGCTCTCTTGGCGCGGAAGGTCCTGCGCCGCTGGGAGCGCAAGGCACTGCACTCCGGGCCGGGCAAGTTAGTGTCTCTTCATAAAGATGGGGACGCGGCCGATAAGCAACGCTGCGGCTTCTGCCGAAAAGCAACGGGCTGACACGGTCATGAAACCCAGCGCCCGGCAACAGGACCTTTCCGGCGCTGGCATTTGGCGCCCGCCATGCATGCCACTCTCCATAGAAGGAAGAGTCTATGCTGAGCACGATTGGCATTCGGCCCGGAACTACCCCAAGCCAAAGGCGTAGCCAACGCATATTTCTTTGCGTAGGAATCATCGTGCGTGGCAAAAAGGCGGATGGCGCGGCATTTTCCGAGCGCACGAGGACCGAAGTGGTGAGCGCCCACGGTGCACCATCCTGCTGCGAGAGCCGGTCTGCGCGGGTCAGGATCTGACGGTCCATAACATTCCGACAAGTGAGGAAATCCCGTGTACGGTGATCGAGTGCAATCCAGGACAGGCAGGAGTTGCGGAAGTAGGCGTACAATTCGTCCACCCGAGCCCAAGATTTTGGCGCGTCGCGTTCCCGCCATCCGACTGGAGTTCGCGAAGTCCGGAAGCAAAGAGATTTGACGCCCATAGCGCGAACCTACCCAAAACTAGCAAATACGAGTTAGAATCCCTGGCACCGCCCCAGCCCAGTCTGCTCGCCGAGTGGGCCGCGGTAGTGTGTAGCCAATTTGCCGGGGTTCGCATCTACAAAGCTGATACCGCGCAAATCCCGGCTACGAGAGAAGGGGTGAACTATGAGGATGGGACGAATGATGACCGTGTTTTTTGGAACGGTTACGGTGATTGCGGTGGCCTTTCTGATTGTGGTTTCCATGGCCACCAGGTCGCGAGCGGGCGACAACGCGCCGGCAGTAGGCTCCGCTGCGCCGGATTTCACGCTGAATTCACAGGAGGGAAAGCCCATAAGCCTGCACGATTTCAAAGGTAAGTGGGTGGTGCTGTACTTTTATCCAAAAGACATGACCACGGGGTGCACGATTGAGGCCCACAACTTCCAGCGCGACTTGGCGAAGTACGAGGCCAAGAATGCCGTAATCCTCGGCGTCAGCGTACAGGATGAAAAGAGCCACCAGGAGTTTTGCGCCAAGGAGAGCCTGACGTTCAAACTGCTGGCCGACACCGACAAGAAGGTTTCCCAGGAATATGATTCGATCATGAATCTGGGAGTCGCGAAACTCTCGGCACGGCACACCTACCTGATTGGACCGGACGGGAAGGTCCGTAAAGTCTGGACAGACGTGGATGTGAAAAAGCACAGCGACGAGGTGCTGGCGGCAATCGACGAACTGCAAAAGAATCCAGCTAGCTAAAGCCTACCCGCCATAGGGGGTAAGCAGGGAGTGACTTCAGGCTCCGGAATGGGTTACAGTTCCGGGGCCATTTCTTTTTCTGGGGGGAAGGCACTGTGAACAGGAAACAATTTCTCGCAGTTGTTGCGTTGTGCATGCTCGGTTTCGGGATGGCGCTGCGCGCCGGCGCGCCGAAGACGGAGACAGTGACGTACAAGAGCGGCAACGACACCGTTAACGGATATCTGGCGCTCCCGGAGGGTGGCGGCAAGCATCCGGCAATCGTCGTGATCCATGAATGGTGGGGACTGAATGACTGGGTGAAAGACCAAGCGCAGAAATTCGCGGGGCAAGGATATGTGGCGCTGGCTGTAGACCTGTATCGCGGAAAGGCGGCCAAGACTCCCGACGAAGCACACATCCTGATGCGCGGCTTGGCGGAGGATCAGGGGCTACGCGACCTGGAGGCAGGCTACGCGTATCTGGCGTCGCGGCCGGATGTAGACGCCAGCAAGATCGGCTCAATCGGCTGGTGCATGGGAGGAGGATGGTCGATCAAACTGGCGGTGGATCAGCCGAAACTGGCGGCGTGCGTGGTAAATTATGGCCCGCTGCCAACGGATCCCGCCAATATCGCAAAGATCAAAGCGCCAGTGCTCGGGAATTTCGGCGCCGACGATCAGGGGATTCCGCCGGAGAAAGTGCATGCGTTCGAGTCCGCCATGAAGGCGGATGGCAAGATGCCGGACCTCAAGATCTATGCGGGCGCGGGACACGCGTTCGAAAATCCGGACAACAAGGATGGCTACCGGCCGGAAGCCACAGCGGATGCTTCGCAGCGGGCGACTGCCTTTTTCCAGAAATACCTGAAATAGGCAGAAGCGAAAGCCAAGCCCCTTGAACCTAAACGTTGGGCAGCAGCCTTAGATCCGGGAGTCGCAAAAGGTTCTGATCCGCGGTCACCAGCGTCATCTCATAGACCCGGGCGGTCGCAACGAGGAAACGGTCGGAGGGATCGCCAATCGTGAAACGGAGTTCATGCGCCACGGCCCAGGTGAAGGGAACCTCCTTCAAAGCCAGGTCCTTTACCGAGTCGGAGACCCATTGGGGAAACTCCTGATTCAATTTCAGGCGCTTCTTCTCCACTAATAGCAGCAATTCCCAAATGCTCACGGGAGATAGCCACAGCTCATTGTTCGCATTGGCCAATTCCTGCGAGACTTGCGAACTCAGTTTTTCCGGTTGGAGATCGTTCCAGATCCAGATATGCGGGTCCAGCAGCAGATTCATTTGCTTTCGTCACCAGTATCCTGCGCGGCTTCCCAGTCCCATTCCTCTCCGGTGGGGCCGATGCAGGAGCATGGCATTAGCTGGCGCTCTACGGCTCGTCGCCGCCGTCGGAGTCCTCGCTTAGTTTGTCGACCAACGGCTTTTTCGGATCGATTGTCGGAAGGCCCGATTGTTTTAAGGCCTGATTCAGGTCCAGCAGCGCGGTCTCGTTCAGCTCGTTCCAGCGTTTACGGAGAGCCGTGGAAGCATCGTCCAGTTCCTGATACACGGCAGCAGCCTGCATTGTGGGAGCGGTATCGGCGCTATCCGCGGTTGCCAGAATCGCGGCGAAGTGTTGATTGAGAGTCGAGAGAGATTCCGGCCGCTTTGCGCCGGGTGGCAGGCCGAAGAAGCCGCTCTGCGTGGCCCCTTGCAATTCCGCGCATTGCTTGTCGAGCGCGTCGATTTGCTCCGCCAGCCTCCCTTTCGCCTTTGAGGCAACGTCTTTGAACTGGGCGCGGACGGATCGAACTTGCTGCAATTCTTCCAGGCTCTCGTCCATGCCTTCGATGGCTCCCATTTCCATTTCATGCTGCTTGGCCAGATCTTCGGGGGAGGTTTTGATGCGCGGGTCCATGATCAGCGTAAGTTGCCGCGAATAGCTCTTGCCATCGACCGTCAGTTTCACCACGTAACTACCGGGAAGAGCCCAAGCGCCCAGAGGATGAAGCGGCGTGTTGTGCACGATGGCGGAGATTGGAAACTCCATGTTCAGTGCGTGGGGCGGAGGGTAGTGGACGTCCCAGACGAAACGGTGCATGCCGGCTGCGGCGGAAAGAATTTGCCGCGGGCGAACCCAGTACATCGGGATAGGATGGTGGGCAGCAAGTTCATCCATGGAAAGAGGCTTGTCCGTGCTGGAGTAGCGGCGAACGAGCGCACCGGTGGGATCGAGAATGTCCAGAGTAACTGGAGTACTCGCGGGCGTTGCCAGGTAGTAGTCGATGATGGCGCCGTCGGGAGGATTTTTTCCCGCAGGGACCTCGGGAGGGAGCGGCGTATCGGGATTGCGGTTCCAGCGGAAGCGTACAGCCTGCTGCGGCGCAAAAAGATAGACCGCTGATTTGGCGAGTTCGTCGCTCATCTGGCGCAAGGGAGTAAGGTCGTCAAGAATCCAGAAGGAACGGCCGTGAGTGCCGACGATCAGATCGTCGCCATGAATGGTAAGGTCGCGCATGGAAGTGTGCGGCAGATTCAACTGCAGGGGCTGCCAGGAATCGCCATCGTTGAACGAAACATAGACGGAGGTCTCCGTGCCGGCATAGAGCAGCCCTTTGCGCGAGGGGTCTTCGCGAACCACGTTCGAGGGTGCGTTGTCGGTGATGCCCCTGGTGATTTCCACCCACGTGGCGCCGAAATCGCCAGTGCGATAGATGTGGGCGTGTAAATCGTCGAGGCGAAAACTATTGATGGCCATGTAAGCAGTGCCGGGATCGAAGTGCGAGGCTTCGATGATGGAGACTTTGCTCCAGGGCTTGAGCTGCGGCGGCGTGATGTCCTTCCAGTTCTTGCCGCCATCGCGCGTGATGTGAATCTTGCCGTCATCGGTACCGGCCCAGATGGTGTCAGCTTCCTGGAACGATGGTGCGACGGCATAGATCGTGCCGCGATGCTTGCCCTTTTCGGGGTCGCCGGCTTCGAAGGCTCCGAGATTCGGCGGGAGTTCATAGGACGCGCGAGTGAGGTCGGGGCTGATGACGGTCCAACTGCGGCCCTGGTCGGTGGTTTTGAAGAGCACGTTCGCGGCGAAGTACAAAGTTTTGGGATCGAGGTGTGAGAAAACGACAGGAAGCGTGCGGTTATACCGATATTCGCCACGGCGGACGGGCTCGGGCGCGATGTCGGCCACCTCGCCGATGTCCTGGCGAGTGCGCGTGAGTTTGGCGCCGTAGACGATATTCGGGTCGTTGGGATCCACCGCGATATCGCCATACTCGAATACGCCGGGGAGGCTCCACTCACGAAAGGTGATCTCGCCGTAGTCGGAGCGGCTCATGGTGGCAGCACTGCCGCTTTCCTGCTGTGCGCCGTAGACCCAGTAAGGGAAACGGTTATCGGTGGTCGCGTGATAGAACTGCGCAGTTGGCTGGTTGTACCAGCTGCTCCAGGTTGCGCCGGCGTTCACGCTGATCGCCGCGCCCTGGTCCGCTGTGAGCGCGATAATCTGCGAATTCTCGGGATTGATCCAGATGCGCTGGTAGTCGTCGCCACCGGGAGCGCCTTTGAAGCCAATAAATGTTTTTCCGGCGTCGGTGGATTTCCAGGTCGTGGTGTTGGCAACGTAGATCAAATCCGGATTGTCTGGCGAAACCGCAATACCCATGGCGCCCGGTCCACGGCCACCGATGCGGTGGTCGCCGTTAACGAATTGCCAGGACTCGCCTGCATCGTCGGAACGGTAGATGCCGGCATCCGTTTTCGATTCCGCAGTGAGATACATACGCTGGGGATGGCTTAGGGAGATGGCTATGCCGATGCGAGCGAGCTCAGCGGAAGTCGGCAGGCCTTTGGTGATGGGACGCCAGGTGGTGCCACCGTCGGTGGATTTGTAGAGCCCGCTGCCCGCAATCACGAAGGATTCACCGCTGCGAACTTCCCAGGGAGCAACGCGCGCGGCCCACAGCGCGGCAAAAAGTATTTGCGGGTTGGCGGGATCCATGACGAAATCGGCAGCGCCGGTATTTTCGTCCCTATAGAGAACCTTCTCGAAATTCTTGCCGCCATCGAGTGAACGGAAAACGCCACGCTCAGCGTTGGGCCCGTAGGGATGGCCTTCGGCGGCGACGAAGACGCGATCAGGGTTTTTGGGGTCGACGACGATCGCAGTTATTTGCTGAGCGTCACGCAGACCAAGGTGCGTCCACGTTTTCCCGGCGTCGGTGGATTTGTAAATGCCATCGCCGATGGCAAGGTCCGGACGCTGCAGGCCTTCGCCGCTGCCGACATAAAGAATGTTGGAATCGGAAGGAGCGACCGCCAGAGCGCCCACGGAGCCGGAAGGCTGATCATCGAAGATCGGCGTCCAGGTATTGCCAAAGTCGGTGGTCTTCCAAACACCGCCGTTCACCGCGGCCATGTAAAAGACGTTGGGCTGATGTGGAACTCCGCTGATGGCAACCGTTCGACCACCACGAAAGGGACCGATGCAGCGCCAGCGCATGTCGGAGTAAAACCTGGGATCGTATTGCTGCGCGGTGGCGAGTTGCGCGGCGAAGAACACAGAGAGTGCCGTAAACGCTAACGATGCCAACACCCGAACACGCGATGAGCGATTCATTCCGTTCCTCCGGCGAACTAGGGAGAATATCGCGAGCAAGCAACGAGGGCAAATCCCGGAAATTGCGACACAGCTGTCGGAGATGATGCCTTAGAGGTGTTGTAAAACGGGGCGTGGGATATAATCGCGCCGGCCATGACGGTCACACCAAGCAGTGGGAATCCGACAAACAAGGAACCGCGCAGTTGGCTAACGAGCGTGCTGACGGATGTGCATTTCTGGGTGCCGGTGTTGGTGCTGGTGGGCGGGTTATTGTTGCTGAGGTTCGTGCGGTAGCGATTGATTCGGGGGCGCATGGGAAATCCGCAGGCGATTATCTCTCCGATTGCAGCGAAGGACGTAACGCGGGCGCGCAAGCTGCAATTGTTGGGGATTCTCTCGGGATTTGCCGCCGGAGCGTGGCTGGGAGCCGCAGAGGCACCCACCAAACTGGTGAGCATCGGCGTTTCGCCGGTGGTGATTTCGCTGATCATGGTGATGGGAGTGTTTCTGGCGCGCTGGAGCCTGCCTGCCCTTATTTTGGGCACCTCTTCGATTCGCGCGGACGTGGGGCGTGCGCCGCATTTGATTCTGTGGGCGTTGTTGGCGGGCTGCTTGTGGGCGGTGGCGAACACGCTGACGATTTACGCGATCCGCGACATCGGCCTCAGCATCGCGTTTCCGTTGTGGAATTCGAACAGCTTGCTGGGCATCCTGTGGGGATTTCTTTTCTTCAATGAGTTGCAGCAGGCCGGCTGGCGCCGCTGGGCTGGCGTAGTTGGAGGAGCATTGGTGATGTGCCTAGGCGCAGCGGTGCTGGCGATCGCGTCGTCCTCATCGCACCGGCCGGCGGCGCACTCCTTGAGCGGCGTGTGGGCAGCATTGGGCGCAGGAATTTTGTGGGGGACGATGTACATCCCCTATCGCAAGGCGTACCTGACGGGGATGAATCCGCTGTCGTTCGTAACGTTCTTTACGTTTGGCGAATTGGGGATGATGACGGCGCTGGCGATCAGCACTCGCGGTGGGCGGCCGTTGTGGCAAGAGTTGGCGAGCGCACGCGGAGTGATGTTCTGGCTGATGCTGGGCGGATTCATCTGGGTGATCGGCGACCTGTTTCAGCAGTACGCGGCGAAGTATGTTGGCATCAGCCGGGGAATTCCGCTGTCGAACACCAATCAATTGTGGGGCATGCTGTGGGGCCTTCTGGTGTTTGGCGAATTGCACGGCAGGGGACACGCCACGTATGTGCAGGTCATTGGCGGATCGCTGCTGATGATGCTGGGAGTGGGAGCGATTGCGCTTTCGTCGGCCACCAGCAAAGAACAGTCGCGCTGGAAGGATGCGGCGCAGCAGGAAAGCGACAGGTACGGCGTCGCGGCAGAATATGTGGAAGCGCGGATGGATGGGCGTCAAGCCGCGGGAGAAGCGGCGCCAAAACGAAGAGTAGTGGATTGGATTCTGATCGCAGCGGCCACAGCCGTGTTCGTGGCATTCGCCACCATCGCGCGCGTGCCGGAGTTGCCGATTCACTGGGGACCGGCGGTGGCGCTGGGCGCGGCCATGCTGATTTTGCTGGCGGCCTGCGGCGTGACAATTTGGAAGACGACAAAGTTTAATTGAGGCACTTCGAGCCAGGCAGAGAAAAGAGGCGGATGGCGCAGATTCCTCAGGTTGATGTGGTGGGTGTGGGGCTAAACGCTACGGACACGCTGATTCCGGTAGAGCATTATCCGGCGCGCGGGTCGAAGGTGGAATTTCGCTCGGCCAACGTGCTGCCGGGCGGGCAAACCGCGACCGCCATGGTGGCTTGCCAGAAGTGGGGACTGCGCACGCGCTACGTTGGCAAAATTGGGGATGACGGCGCCGGAGCGTTGCACCGCGCGGAATTCGAGAAGGCTGGCGTCGAAGCGCACTTGTTCACGACACAAGGATGCGCCAGTCAACAAGCCTTCATCATGGTGGACGACTTCGGCGAGCGCACCGTGCTTTGGAAAAGAGACGAGCGACTGGCGCTGCGGCCCGAAGAGTTGCAACGCGAATGGATCGTGAACGCACGAGCGATGCACGTGGATGGGCACGACACGGAAGCGGCGAACAGTGCGGCCAAGTGGGCGCGGACCGCGGGAATCCCGGTGATCGCGGACCTGGACGCGCTGTATCCCGGCGTAGAAGCGTTGCTGGAAAACATCGATTACCTGATTAGCAGCCGGGATGTGCCAGGACGGCTGACGGGCGCCGCGGACTTGCGGAAGTCGCTGCCGGAAGTGCGTAAGCGATTTGGCTGCCGGTTGACGGGCGCAACGCTGGGTGAGGAAGGCGTGTTGGTGTGGGATGGGGAGACGTTTCACTGTGCGCGGGCCTACGTGATTAAACCGCTCGACACCACCGGGGCCGGCGACATTTTCCACGCGGGATTTATCTATGGGCTATTGCAGGGTTGGCCGATGCAAAAGCAGCTGGAGTTTGCCTGCGCGGCGGCAGCGCTGAATTGCCTGGGAGTAGGCGCGCGTGGCGGGATCGAATCAGTGGAAAACATTGAACGGCTGATGGCCACGGGCGCGCAGCACGCCGCGGCCTTCTGAGCAGCATAGCCCGGCTGAGTCCCGGTTACCGACATCATCCTCGCTGACGATGGATTTGGTGTAAACTTACCGCATTGCCAGCCGCCCGAACCTCCCCCTGGCAAACCGAAATCTGGAGACAAACATGAGACGGAATTGGACGCACATGGCATTGGTGTTGTGTTTCGCGATGAGTGCGGCTACAGCGGCCGCGCAAACGCAGCAGCCCGAGCCCGCCGCAAACGTGATCAGTGGTACGGTGGCCGCGATTGGTTACCCCGTAGGGGGAGGCGGCATAAAGGTCGACATGGTGGGGACGCAGGCCGCTCCGCAGGCGAGCGGTGAAGCAAAAGTGGAAGCGAAGACGGGCGGAACTACGGTCGAGCTAAAAGTAACGGGGATGCCGCAACCCACTTCGATTGGAGCGGAGTTTCTGACGTACGTATTGTGGACGGTGACGCCGGACGGCACGACCACCAATCTGGGGCAAATCCCGATGAACCAGAATGGCGAGGGCAAACTGGACGTGCGGGCACAGACGCAGACGTTTGCGCTGATCGTGACCGCGGAACCGTATTACGCGGTGCGCATGCCCAGTGAAGTGGTGGTCCTGGTGAACGAGACGCGCAAGAAAACCAAGGGCAAGATCTACCCCGACAACAGCTACAAGCTGATGAAGCGCGGCGAATACGCCAAGCTGGGAAATCCACTGGGAATGACCCTGGATTTGAAGAAGGTCCCGCTGGACATGTATGAAGCGCGCAATGCAGTGGAGATTGCTAAGGCGCGAGGTGCGGAACAGTACGCTCCGCAGGTTTACGCCAAGGCACAATCCAGCTTGCAGATGGCAGAGAACGCGTTGACCCAGGACTCCGGGAAGAACCAGGTGATCTCGTCGGCGCGCCAGACGATCCAGTTTGCCGAGGATGCTCGAGCGCTGGCGGTGCAGAGAGAACTCGCCGAGCGCATCCAGAAGGAAAAGGAAGCGGCAGCGGCAGAGGCGGCAGCCAAGGCAAAGGCAGCGGCCGACGCTCAAGCGGCCGCAGAAGCGCAGCGCCAGGCAGAGCTGACAGCAGCAAAGGAAGCCCAAATGAAGGCGCAAGCGCAGGCCCAAGCGGCGGAAGCAAAGGCTGCGGCGGATGCAGCAGCGGCCAAGGCCGCGGCGGAACAAGCCGCGACCCAAGCTAAAGCCCAGGCGGCAGCCGAAGAGGCGGCCAGAGCGCAGGCGGCAACAGCGGCTTTGCGCGCGCAATTGCTGAAACAGCTGAATGACGTGTTGCAGACAACAGATACGCCACGCGGTCTGGTGGTGAACATGGCCGACGTGCTCTTTGAAACCGGCAAATACGCCTTGAGCACCGACGCACAACTGAAGCTGGCGAAGCTCTCAGGGATCATTCAGGCGCACCCGGGACTGAACCTGGCGATCGAGGGCTATACCGACACCACCGGAGCGGCCGACTTCAACATGAAACTCTCTCAACAGCGCGCGGATACCGTCAGGCAGTTCCTAATCGCGCAGGGATTGTCCGCCGATGCCATCACGTCCAAAGGACTGGGCGAGGCCGACCCCATCGCCGATAACAGCACGTCGGCGGGACGGAAGCTGAACCGGCGCGTGGAGATCATCGTAAGCGGTCAAGTTATTGGCGTAAGCCTCAGCAAGTAAAGCAAACGCAGAAGGAAAGAAGGCCGGTCACGGTGCGAGGTCGGCCCTCTCTTTTCACAACGCCTTCAGCCCTCGATGCTTTGGCCGAAGCAGAGCACGTATCCGTTGCAGTCCTCCACCTCGATCTCGCGGGTGTGGTAGAGGGTTTCTTCCGGACCTCGGATGACCTTGGCACCTTTGGATTGAAGCTCCTTCTGCAAGGCGGAAACATCATGGACCCAAACATAAGCATCCCAGGGCGCGTCGGGATGCACCTTGCGGTTGGGACGGACAAACCCGGAGCCTCCTGGGTTGCTCAACGAAATTTCAATGGAGTCTCTTAACAAGATTACGAAACACGGCGTCTCACCCCAATTGCGATCAAAATGAAACCCCAGCACGTCGCGCTAATACTCGGCGGATTTGACCACGTCGTCGACGAGGAGGCAAGGCGAGACGCTCTTGAGTTGTTCCCTTGGGTGCCGAGCAGCTTCAGCCATGCCTAATTCCCCGCTTTTACGGGCTTCGCTTCCACAGGCTTCTCCGGCGGCCGCGCCGGTGTACCGTCGCCTTTGACGTAGTGGGCATACCAGGCGAGGTAGCGCTCATGAAGGTCCTTGATGTGCGAAGGCGTCTTAAAGCCGTGGTATTCGTCGGGATAGACGACCAAAAGAGTCTCGCGACCCAGAGCCTTCAGCGACTGGTACATCTGCTCGCCGCCTAGGATGGGCACGTTCCAGTCGATATTGCCGCCAACAAACATCGTCGGCGTGGTGACGTCCTTGATTTTCGAGGAGTAGGCGACGTGTTCCCAAGTGGCGCGGTGCTCCCACGGGTAGCCCAACTCCGTGACATAGTCGCGCTGATACTGATCGTGGCCCCACATGCTGGAATAATCGGCGGCGCCGGCTCCAGAGATGGCCGCTTTGAAGCGTGTGGTCTGGGTGATGATGAAGTCAGTGGAGATTCCGCCGTAAGACCAGCCACCGACGCCCAGCTTATCGGGATCGGCAATACCTTGCGCGATGGCATAGTCGACGATCGCCATATCATCTTGGAAGTCCTTGTTACCCCAATCCGCAAAGATGGCTTTCGCGAATTCCTCGCCGTATCCAGTAGAGCCGCGGGGATTCGGCAGCAGCACCACATAACCGTTTGCCGCGAGGAGTTGGCCCAGATCCTGGAACTCGGCGTAGTAGGCCCACACCGGTCCGCCGTGCGGCCGGAGCAAGGTGGGATATTTCTTGCCGGGAACGTAATCGACGGGCTTGTACATGTAACCATGGACGACGGTCCCGTCTTTCGACTTGAAGGACACGTATTCGCCGGAGGACAGCTTGAACTTGGCCAGCCAAGCATCGTTGGCGTGGGAGAGCTGCGTGAGTTTGCCGCCGGAGGCAGAGAAAATTTCGAAAGGGCGGTCTGTGGTGGAGAGACTTGCGGCCACCGTGCCGTCTTTCGCTACCGCGTAGCCGTCGAGCATGACTCGGCCGCTGACCGGGCGCGTCATCCTGCCATCGGCGAGATTCACAAGGCAGAGCTGCTGGGTGCCGTCGTCGTCGGCAATGAAGTAGATGGCCTTACCGTCGGGGCTGAACCGCGGAGTGGCAGCCATGCGATCCAGCGACTTGGTCAGCACTTTGGCTTCGCCGCCGGTAGAGGGTGCGATGGCGATGTGCCTGGTGGCGTACTGGAACAACTTCGCATCGAGCTGCGTCGTGTAAGCGATCCACCTGCCATCCGGCGACCATGCGGGTGCGCGATCTTCGCCAGGAGCGGTGGTCACCTGGGTAAGGTTAGCGCCCTTGTCGGTGTTGTCCGCTGCAACCACCCAGATGTCCCAGTTATAGGTGGCATCGGGATCGGGCTTGGAGCGATTGCTGGAGAAGGCCAGGAACTTGCCGTCGGGAGACCACGCCGGATCGTCGTCGTCGTAATCACCGGAGGTAACTTGCGTCGTGCTCTTGGTGGCAATGTCGAAAACGTAGAGGTGCGTGCGGCGCCGGTCGAGATAACCGACGGTGTCTTCCTTGAATTGCAGGCGGTCGATCACCCAGGGGGCCTTGGCTTTGTTTTTTTTCGTGTCGGCAGCCTTGTCCTCGGTGTCTTCTTTGCCCTTGCTGGCAGCGGCTTCGAGCTCCTCTGGTGAGGGATCGCGAAGAATGAGGACGAGGCGCTTGCTGTCGGGAGCCCAAACGAAGTCGTCGACGTCTTGGATCGTGTCGGTAAGCTTCTGGGCTTCGCCACCAAGGCGGTTCAGGAAGTAGACCTGGGTCTTGCCTTCGTTGCGCTCCGACAGGAACGCGAGGAACTTGCCGTCGGGGGACCAACGAGGATGCTCTGAGGAGTTGCCTTCGGCCGTGAGAGCGATAGCGTTGCCCCCGGCGACGGGCAGCATGTAGATCCGCGTTTCGGACTTGTCATCCTTCAGAGAGGTAGAACTGAGGGTATAGGCAATGAACTGACCGTCAGGGGAGATCTGCGGGTCGTGAGCCTCGCGGAAGTCGAAGAGGTCATCAACGCCAATGAGTCGAGGAGCGGGAGACTGCTGCGCGAGGGTAATAGAACCGGATACCGCGAGAGCGAAGAGAAAAAAAACCGGGCGAAGCTTCTTCATGCGGATGACTCCAAGAGAAAAATGAAAATCAGATGATGCGGGAGTTTAGCACAAGCACGAAAACCGGGAAAAGTCAGCGGGAACGAGTGTGAGAGGCGGCTTGGAGCAAGAACGCGGCCCCTACCGGGTACTTGGGCGAGACCTACCGGGAAGCGAGTAGTGCGAAAGTACGGTCGGCGAGACGAAAAAAAAATCGCCAAAATGCATTTTGTTCTTGCATGCGAGTGCAGAGCTTGTATTCTTCAAGAGATGACGTTGCTCCGTTGAATTGAGAGCGAGAGTCATACTGAGGAGGCCGAGAGAAAAAAATTGAGCACATTATCACTCCCCGCACAAATTCCTTCCCAAGCAATTTCTTCAGCGAAAAAGAGAGTCGCAAAACTGACACTCTGGCCGCTTGTGGCCGCAACCTTCTTCATGGTGTCCGGGGGCACCTATGGGACCGAAGAGATTGTTTCCGGAGCAGGATACGGACGGGGAATCCTTGTATTGCTGTTCCTCCCAGTCCTGTGGTGCCTGCCAACGGCATTCATGATCGGCGAACTTTCCAGCGCGCTGCCTGCTGAAGGCGGCTATTACGCCTGGGTGCGCCGGGGTTTGGGCAATTTCTGGGGATTCCAGGAAGCGTGGCTGTCGCTGGCCGCGAGCATCTTTGATATGGCCATTTACCCGACGCTGTTTGCAATTTACCTGAAGCAGATGGTGCCGTGGTTTGGCGAAGGTTACCACGCCCTGTACGCGGGGCTGTTTGTGGTGGTGACCTGCGCAGCGTTGAACCTGGCTGGAATTCGCGTCGTGGGGATCACCTCGCTGTGGCTGTTCTTTCTGCTTTCCCTGCCGTTTGCCATCATCGTCGGGCTGGCTCCGGTGAAGATGGCGGCCTTCGGCCAGCCGCATGCCGCGACCGCTGGCGCGAGCGTTGGTCTGCTTGGCGCCGTGCTCGTGGCGATGTGGAACTACATGGGTTGGGACAACGCGTCAACGATTGCGCAAGAGGTGGAGCGCCCTCGCAAGACCTATCCGAAGGCCATGATTGCGGCGGTAATCCTGGTCTCGCTGACGTACATTCTGCCCTTTGTGGCCGTCTACCTGACGGGCATACCGGCTTCGGCGTTTAACGAGGAAGGCTCCTGGGCCACCATCGCGGGGCAACTTGGCGGGACCGTGATGGGCTTTCAGTGGCTGCGATTCTTTGTGACGCTGGGTGGCATGATGAGCGCGTTCGGAATGTTCAACGCGCTGGTGCTGAGCTACTCGCGGCTGCCGCTGGCGATGGCACGGGACGGCATGCTGCCGAAGGTATTCGGCACGGTGACCAAGAAAAACGAAACGCCTTGGGTTGCGATTGTGGTCTGCGCGATTTGCTGGGTACCCTGCCTGCTGCTGGGCTTCAGGCGGCTCATCACGCTGGACATCATGCTCTACGGAGCAGCGCTGATGCTAGAGTTCGTAACGCTGGTAGCGCTGCGGATTCGCGAGCCCAAGCTTCGCCGAGGGTTCCGCGTGCCGGGAGGCATGGCCGGGGCCATCAGCTGCGGTGTTTTCCCACTGGGATTGCTGTTGCTCTCGATGGTGGAGAGCGAACACGAGACCATTCTGGGAATTAATGCCCTGGTTTTTGGCGTGGTTATTATTTTCGCGGGCTTTGGGGTCTACTTTGTCACTCGTAAGGTGCGCGCCCGCTACGAAACGCAAACCACGGTGGAACCGCTGCCAGCCGACTAGCTCAACCTCCTTCTGGCCTGCTGAACCCGACCGCACCAAGACCATTGCGGAAGTACGAATGCCCGGCTTCGGGGAGCCGGGCATTTTCCTATCGTCCCGCGCAAATCAATGTGGTAGGAAATAAGAGCCCACCGCCCTCAACCCAGCCCAGAAACTAAACTGAGGAGATTCGAACATGAAGATCGAAAAAATACTGGGAGGATTGGTCTCGTTGGGCATGGTGGCGGCGCTGGCCGTGCCCGCAGCGCTGGCGAAGAGCCAGGCCGCCCCTGCCGCACAGCAGGGCGAAATGGGGATGCGGGACAAACTCCAGTCCGCGGTGGAGAGCCTGAACCTGACGGACGACCAGAAGTCCAAGGTGAAGGACATCTTCACGGACGCCAAAGCCAAACGCCAAACCGTGTGGAACGATTCTTCGCTGACCGACGACCAGAAGAAAGCCAAGATGAAGGAACTTCACGCCGGTACGATGGCCAAGCTGAACGAAGTGCTGACACCGGACCAACAGGCGCAGCTAAAGGCCAAGATGGAAGCGGCCAAGGCGGCGAAACCGCCAGCACAGCCGTGAGCGTAACGGCAATTTGAGACTGGCGACTGCAAATGAAGTGAAAAGCGCCCGGTTCTGAGGAGCCGGGCGTTTTCTTTGGAGGTTAGGGTGGCGGAGTCCCTTTTTCGTCTGGGAGAACGCGGAGGTTCAGCGGAGTCGCCAAGAGATTTGGTATGCTGCTCGACGTGAGACAACGCGAAAGGATTTCGAGAGCTCTGCGTACCGGATTGTTGGGACTAACCTTGGCTGCGACCTTGGTTGCGACAGCCTTGGCGCAAGCCTCACCCGGGGGCACAGCGCAATCCAATCCAGCCAGTCAGGGCACCGCCGCGAGCGCACCCGCGCCCGCGACGAGTGCGCCACAGGGAATTCCCGCACCACTTCCACCGCGTGTTGGGCTAAGCCTGGTTGTGCTGGACCCCGCGCACGGAGGCACCGACCTAGGTGCTCGTGGAACAGAAGGCATCCGCGAGAGCGACGTGGTGCTGCAGTTTGCGGCGCAGACCAAGAAGGCTCTGGAGTTCCAAGGCTTCCAGGTGATTCAAACGCGCGATGCCAATGACAATCCGTCGTTCGATGACCGCTCGGCGCGCGTGAACGCACAGCGTGGCGCCGTCTTCATCACGCTGCACGTGGCTTCAACCGGGCTGGCAGGCACGGCCCGCGTTTATGTTATGCCCGAAATTCCGCCGGTGGAACACCCCAATGGACTGATCCCGTGGGACAAGGCGCAAGCACCCTTCGTTGGGCTGAGCAAGAAACTGGGAGATCTGGTGCAGGCAGAGTTGGCGAAGCGTTTCAAGGGATCGCCGACGACGGCGCTGGTGGCTCCAGTGCGGCAGTTGCGTACAACGGCCGCGCCCGCCATCGCGGTAGAAATCTCCAGCGTGTCGGTGGAGGATCGTGCAGACTTGGATCGCATGGTCCCCGGGGTGGCCGATGCCATCGCTCGGGGCGTCTCGGAGTTCAAACTGTCATACGTTGTGCCAACAATCGCCAGCCCGGGCGGAGGGACGCGGCCATGACTCCCAGGTGGCTGATATGGCTGGCTGGGATACTGCTGGCTGCGGTGATCGCGGCGGCATTGTACTTCCCTTCGTTGCGGCACCAGGTGGACAAGGTGGCCCAGTTGACCGAAAAGACCGCAGAGCAGGCGCGGCGCGAGTTGATTCCCCCGGCGCCAGCGAGAAGCGGCGGGCCTATGGTGAAAGCCAAGATGTACTGGGGCACGCGCGCACAAGATGGGACGCTGCGAGCTGTGATCGTCGATTTGCCCCTTTCGGATGATCCAGTGCTTCGCGCCAAGCAGGTATTGAATACCCTGCTGGCCGGGCCGGTGGACCCGGAAGCACGGACGCTGCCGCCGGACGCAGCACTGCTGGCGTTCTACATTTTGCCGGATGGCACGGGCATCGCGGATTTTTCCGAGGCGTTAGGCACATCAATTCCCTCAGGAATTCAGAGCGAGCAGACCGCGGTGGAGTCGATCACGCGAACGCTCGAAGCGAACGTGCCGCAAGTGCAGCGATTGAAGATTCTGATTCACGGCCAAGAAGTAGACTCGCTGGCGGGGCACCTGGATTTGACGCAGACGTATCAAGTGAACGGTAGCGGTGTCGCAACACAGCCGCCGCCATCGAGCACGTCTATCACCACGCGGTCCATTCAAAAGGCCTATGAAAAGACGAAAGCCGCCACGAAGCGTTGAGCGTGCGAAACCGAAGCCGACGCGCTCACTGTGATGAACTAACTAGACCGGCCTGCCGCATGACCGAGAGCATGTCCCAAACACTCCATTCTTCACAAATCCTCCCGGATCTGAAGCGGAACAAGGTCATGCCATCAATTTTGATCTTTCGGCCCGTTGCGGGGAACCCCATGCCCGCCTGAGTGTTGGTGCCAGCTGCGGTCCAGTAAACCGCCACGAGGTCTTTCTCCGCTACCATCTGGTTGACCGTCACCCTCATGTCCGGCAGAGCCTTGCGCTCCTCCTTTGCTGCGGCGATGTCCTCTTCCAAGGTAGCCTCGTGATTGCCGGCATGCGCCACGAAATCCTTGGAGTGCGACTCCTGGTATTTGTCGAGACGTCCCTGGTCGAGTACTTCTTCGAAAAAGCTGCGGGCAATGTGCTTGTTTCGTTCCTGTTCCGCGGGTTGCTGCGCGATCGCAGGGATGCAGGTCGTAAATAGTAACAACACGAGCGAGGTTTTGTGCATTTTGTCCTCCTTGGCGTTAGGCACTCCGAGCATGGGTGACGAGAGAAGAAATCACTGGCAATTTCTCTCGAGCCTTGATAATGTAACAGTTGTTACATTAATTAGCAAGGAGTTCTCTTTGGCCAGACCTCGCAACCCTGCCATCCGCGCAAGGCTCCGCAGCCAAGCTGTCAACTACGTGCTGTCACATGGAGTCGCAGACTTGTCCCTTCGCCCTTTGGCGAAGGCCTTGAAGACCAATGCTCGGATGCTTGTGTATCACTTCGGCTCGCGTGAAGGGCTGATGCGCGAGATTCTGGTTGGCCTGCGCGAACGCGAGGACGCTCGCATTCAATCCTGGTTTAGAGCCGGGAAGCAGCCGCGCACGCTGCCCCAGTTTATCCGCTGGTACTGGAAGCGCCTGAGCGCACCCCGTGCCAGGCCCGCCATTCGTCTAATCTACGAACTGTATGCCCTGGCCCTCCGTAATCCGCAGGATTATCCCGGCATCCTCGAGGATCCGCTCGTTTACTGGCAAAAGCTCACAGAAAAGACCGGAATTCCATCGAATTTGGATTCTGTCGGAGCAACCTTGCTTCTAGCCGCCACACGCGGTCTCCTCTTGGACCTCAGCGCAACCGGAGATTGTGCTCGAGTAGGACAGGCAATGGATGCACTCGCTCGGTTTTTCGAGTGCGGCCTAGCAGCAACAAATCGCACGAGGAGCGCCTGAGCTAACAACGCCGGACGCCTGATGAGGCTGAAGCGGTTTCAAAAGTTGACACATGAGCCAAGCCTATTCAAACTGGCGCAACAAGGGTGATCACGTGTACGCCAAGGGCGCAGCACGTCAAAGGGGGCGAGTGTGAGAGGCGACGGACGGAGCGCGGACCAGATTCGCGATGTGAAGATCACCCCGGATTTTATTTCGCAGGCGGAAGGCAGCGTGTTGATTGAACTGGGAAAGACCCGGGTGATCTGCACGGCGACGGTGAATGATGGCGTGCCAACGTTTTTGAAGGGCAGCGGCAAGGGTTGGGTGACCAGCGAGTACGGGATGTTGCCACGCGCCACCGAGGAACGCACTCCGCGTGAAGCCACGCGTGGGAAACAGACAGGACGCACGCTGGAGATCCAGCGATTGATTGGGCGATCGCTGCGCGCGGTGACCGATCAGGAGGCGCTGGGCGACCGCACCGTGTGGCTGGATTGCGACGTGATTGAAGCCGATGGCGGGACGCGCACGGCGTCGATTACCGGTGCGTTTGTGGCCATGGCATTGGCAATGGAGCGGCGGGTGGGCGGGGGAATCTTGTGGAGGTCGCCGCTGATCGACACGGTTGCGGCAACCAGCGTGGGGATCGTGGACGATGTGGCGTTGCTCGACTTGTGTTACGAAGAAGACGCGCGCGCGGACGTGGACATGAACGTGGTGATGACCGGCGGCGGCGACTACGTGGAGATTCAGGCAACAGCGGAAGGACGGCCGTATACCAGCGGCGAATTGCAGGAATTATTGGCGCTGGCGGCGGTGGGGATTCGTGTGTTGGGCGAAGAGCAGAGAACGGTGCTGCCAGCGAAGTTTTTGACCCGCGGGAAATAAAAATCGGACCGCAGAGGCCACGGAGCTCGCAGAGAAGATATTCCAGACGATGACGGAATCAGCCGCGCACAAAAAGCTGTATCTGGCTTCGGGGAACGCAGGTAAGCTGCGGGAATTCCAGATGCTCGCGGGGGGGCACGCACTAGAACTGGTGCTTTTGCCTGGATACCCCGCGCTGCCTGAATTTGAGGAGTCGGCATCCACGTTTGCGGAAAACGCCGCGGGCAAGGCGCTGTACTATTCGAAGCATTGCGACGGGATGGTGTTTGCGGATGATTCGGGGCTAGTGGTTCCGGCTCTCGGTGGCGCGCCTGGAGTGCTTTCGGCGCGCTACGCCGGGCTTGGCGCATCCAGCGAGCAACGAAACACGAAATTGCTGGGCGAATTGCGCGGGAAGAAAGGCGACGGCCGAGCTGCATACTTTGTGTGTGTGATTGCGGCGGCGCTGCGTGGCCGGGCGAGCGCGGTGGTTTCGGCGAAAGTTGCTGGAGAGATTTTGCAAGAACCGCGAGGGCGGGGAGGATTTGGTTACGATCCCGTGTTCTGCTTTCCGGCACTCGGCAAAACGTTTGCGGAATTGAGCGCGGAGGAGAAGAACCGGCAGAGTCACCGCGGAAAAGCGTTCCGTAGATTAATGGAAGTGTTGGAGTAACGAAGAGAAGAAGAGGACAAGATGGCGGCAAAGAAGAAGCTGAAGGCCAGCAAGAAGAAGGCCGAGAAGAAAGCAAAGAGTGGCGTAAAAGCTGGCATAAAAGCCAACGTTACAGCGAAGACTAGAACAGCGAAAAACGGCGCGACTCACGCAACGGCAGGAAAGGCGGCCGGGACGGATCCGAAGCGCGTGGCGGCGATCCTCGCGAAGTTGGATGAGGCCTACCCGCAAGCCACCTGCGAGCTGAAGCATGAGAATGCGTTTCAACTGCTGGTCTCGACGATTCTGTCGGCGCAGTGCACCGACGTGCGCGTGAATCAGGTGACGCAGGAACTGTTCAAGAAGTACAAGACGCCGCGAGCCTTCGCATATGCCACGCCGGCGGAGTTGGAGCAGGAAATCCGGCCAACAGGATTTTTCCGCAACAAAACGAAATCGCTGATGGGAGCGAGCAAGGAAATCGTGGAAAAGTTTGGCGGCGAAGTTCCACGAACGATGGAAGAAATCCTGACGCTTCCGGGCGTGGCGCGCAAGACCGCCAACGTGGTTCTGGGCACGGCGTATGGAATCGCCAGCGGCATCGTAGTGGACACGCACGTAATCCGCCTTTCGCGGCGTCTGGACCTGACGCGCCACGAAGACCCGAAGAAAATCGAGCAGGACCTAATGGCAATAATCCCCAAGGAAAAGTGGATTCAGTTTTCCCACCAATTGATCTGGCACGGCCGGCGCGTCTGTTTTGCGCGCAAACCAAAGTGCGTGGAATGCAATCTGGAAAAGCTGTGTTACTCCAAAGATAAAACTGCGTGAAATATCGAACAAACGGCCGACCAATGTCAGCCGCTCCTGCGGGAAACAAGGGAATTAGTGAGGAATCGCCCAGTCGCAACGATGTTGCACCTTTGACTCATACGCGAGGAAGTGAGATAAGTTGAGGTAATGACGGCTTCACCGAAGCCGGGTTTTGTTCCCACCAAAGAAACCTACATCGCCGGGTTCACGCTACTTGCAATAGTTTTGCACATCCTTTTGAAGTACACGCTGCACTTCCCTGCCCCGGCCAACGACATCCCTCTATTTGCGGCGCTGCTGGTCGGCGGCGTGCCGATGGTTTGGGAACTCCTGAAGAAATTGTTCAAGCGCGAATTCGGCTCCGATCTTCTGGCCGGCGTCTCGATCCTGACGGCAATCGCCCTGCGCGAAAACCTGGTGGCAACCATCGTGGTGCTGATGCTGTCGGGTGGCGAGGCGTTGGAGGAGCACGCCACGGCCAAGGCGTCATCCGTATTGGATGCGCTGGCTCGGCGCATGCCCAACGTGGCACACCGCAAAGAACCGAACGGACTGGCGGACGTTAAGCTGGCGGACATCCGCATCGGCGATGAGCTCACCGTTTTGCCGCACGAGATTTGCCCGGTGGACGGCGTGGTGCTCGACGGCCACGGCATCATGGACGAGGCCTACCTCACGGGCGAGCCATACGAAATTTCGAAGACGCCAGGCTCGCTGGTGATTTCCGGCGCGGTCAACGGAGAAAAGGCGCTGGTAATCCGCGCGGAGAAACTGGCGGAAGATTCGCGGTACGCGCGCATCATGAAAGTAATGCACGAAACGGAGCAGCAGAAGCCACAGCTCAGGCGCCTGGGCGACCAACTAGGCGCGTGGTACACGCCAATTGCGTTGGGCCTAGCGGCTGCGGCGGCGCTGCTGAGCGGCCAAGCGGAACGATTTCTGGCGGTGGTGGTGATTGCGACGCCATGCCCACTATTGCTGGCGATTCCCACCGCGATTATCGGCGCGATTTCGCTGGCGGCTCGCCGGGCCATCATCATCAAAAACCCCGCGGTGCTGGAGCGCATTGACAAGTGTCGCACGCTGATCTTCGACAAGACCGGCACGCTCACGTACGGGCGGCCAAATCTCACCGAAATTATCTGCGGGAAGGGCTTTGAAAGAGCGGACGTGCTCCGTTATGCAGCCAGCGTGGAGCAGTACTCGAAACATCCGCTGGCCATCGCGGTGGTGACGGCGGCGCGCCGAGAGAAGATCGAAACACTTTCAGTCGACAAGATTCGCGAAAAGCCTGGCGAAGGATTAAAAGGCAGAATCGCCGGCAAGCTGATCGAGATAACCGGCCGGAAAAAAGTGACCGATCGCACGCTGCTGCTTCCGGAATTGGTGAGCGGCCTGGAATGCCTGATGTTTGTTGAGGGCAGATACGCCGCGGCGTTCCGCTTCCACGATGCGCCACGCAAAGACAGCGCTTCGTTTATCGAACACCTGAAACCGAAACACGGAGTGCGCAAGGTGATGCTGGTTTCGGGTGACCGCGAATCGGAAGTCAGATACCTTGCGGAAAGCGTGGGCATCACAGAAGTGCACGCGGGGAAGAGCCCGGAAGAGAAAGTGGCCATTGTAAAGGAAGAAACCGCGAAGGCGGAGACGTTGTTCGTGGGCGACGGAATCAATGATGCGCCGGCGCTGCTGGCCGCAACCGTTGGCGTGGCCTTCGGTTCGCAGAACGACATCACGACGGAAGCGGCGGATGCCGTGGTGCTGGAAACCGCTCTGGGAAAAATCGACGAGTTGATGCATATCGGACAACGCATGAGGCGAATTGCCCTGCAAAGCGCGCTGGGGGGAATGGCCGCCAGCATGGTTGGAATGGTGGCGGCGGCATTCGGTTTCTTGCCGCCGATCTGGGGAGCGGTCGGGCAGGAGCTGATCGATTTGCTGGCAGTGCTGAATGCGGTGCGCGTGGCGTTGCCGACAGACGATTTACGTGACTTCTAAGGACACGAGCTGACGGTCATCCGCTGCCGGATATCAGAAATCAGTGATCAGGAACTGGTTCCCAATCCCAACTACGGTTTCGACGGCGGATTAGAAGATGGCGCGGGCTGCTGTGCTGGCGGCTTTTGCGCCGGCGGCTGAGCCGACTTTATGATTTCGTTCAGATCGGAATGCACCGGCTGGCCGGCGCTGCTGCCGTTTACATCGGGATGGCCCGGAGGCATGGTAGTCCCAGGAGGAATCGCGCCGGGGCCGGGATGCTGCAACGTGCCGCCCGCCGGTTGGCTCTTCACCACCACCCACCGATCGCCGCGCTTTTCCAGATTGTAGGCTAGCTGCATACTGCCGCCGGAGGCATCGCCATTCTTGGCGCGAATTTCCACTTGAGCCTGGGCCTGGTTGCCGTTGACGGAATACTGCGTGACGACGATATCCATGTTGGGAATGTTCAGGCCCTTCAGGGACGTGAGATAGGTCACCACTCCCTGGCGTATGGCTTCCTTGTCGTCGGCCTGCTGCGACTTGCAGGCGACCATACAAAACAGCAGCGCGCCAAGCAGAGCAACAAGAAATGCGCGATTCATGCAAAGTTCCTTTCCCGGAGAAGAAAAATGCTGGGCCGTAGCTGGTTTCTTCCATAGTAGCGAATCATGCGGGGAATGCAATGCACGGCGGGCATGTTGCCGCGAGAAAGGTGAGGCGGCAGCCTGGAAACGCCAAGCTATTTGTTGGACGGTCGCATGGCAAAGCAGCGCGAAGGCGTGGTCCCCCAGGTTTTCCTGAACATGGAGATGAACGCGCTCGGCGTGCTGTAGCCGGCTTCCAGCGCGGCGTGGGTTACCTTCGCGCCCTCCGCCAACAACCGCATCCCCTGCATCAGCCGGAGTTGCTGCCGCCATTTTCCGAACGTCATGCCCACGTCTTCGTTGAAAAGCCTCTCGACGGTCCTTTTGCTGGCGCCGGCCAGCTTGCAAATGTGCCGCAGCGGGCGGCGATCGCTGGGGTCCGCCAGAAGTACCTGGGCGATGCGCAGCGCTCGCGGGTCCGAAGGATTCGGAAGCTGCAGCGGAACCATCTTGATGGCTTCCAACTGGTCGATGATGAGGTCGATCAAATGGCGCTGCGCTGGAATCGTTTTCTTCAGGCGCACGCACGCGCACGCGGCGAGGATAAGTTCTCTCAGCAGCGGCGACACGTTGATCACGCAACAGTCCCGTGGCAAGGCCGTGGCCAGACGCCGCTTCAGATAAAGAGTTCGCATCGCCACAACGCCCGACATGGTAATGGTGTGCGGCACGGTTGCCGGGATCCAAACTGCCCGGTGCGTTGGAACCACCCAGGTTCCGTCGGCGGTGCGCACGGTCATCACTCCTCGCGAGGCGTAAACGAGCTGGTCGCGCTCGTGAAAATGCAGCGGGATTACCTGTCCAGCCGGGTAGTCGTGCGTGAGCGTGGTGACCCGGGAGTGCTTGTCTCCCGAACGATCGAAAATCGGGGTTTGACGGGTTTGACGCTTTTGCAACATTCATTGTCACAATAGCGGAAGTACGCAAATCCGGCAATCTCGTAAACTGAGCCAGCCTGGAATAGAACTCACTCGGGAGGACGCGTGAACCGGTTGCACCATTGGCTATGCGGGTCGGCTCACTGGCGTAAAACCGTCGAGCAGCGCGTGCCGTGGGCGCTTTCGGGCGGCGGCCTCGGCGAGAATGTGCTTGAGGTTGGTCCGGAACCGGGGCTCACAACGGACCTGTTACGCTCGAGCGTGCAGCAGCTAACCGCGCTCGAACTCGATCACAAATTGGCCAAGTCGCTCAGTGCCCGCCTGGACGGCAGCAACGTTGACATCTTCACCGGCGACGCGACCGCCATGCCGTTTACCGATGCCCGTTTCTCGGGCGCGGTCTGTTTCACCATGCTTCATCATGTGCCATCTCCCGAACTGCAGAACCAACTGCTGCGCGAGGTTTGGCGGGTCATCGAGCCGGGCGGAATTTTTCTGGGCAGCGACAGCCTACAGAGCTTGTTCATGCGTCTGATCCACATCGGTGACACGCTGGTGCCGGTTGAGCCGAATACGTTCGGTGCGCGACTTGAGGCCGCAGGATTCCAGGTTCTGGAAATCGCAAAGAACTCGGATGCGTTTCGCTTTCGTGCGAGGCGACCGGCGGCACGGTTACCGCTGAGGACAGGAGCGTTCGAGGCTGAAACTTGATTTGGGAGCACTGCAATCATGAGGCAAAACAAAAATATTCAGGCGTCAGGATGGTTCCGAAGTGCTCTCGTCCCCATTGGGGTGGCACTGTGGTTTGCGCTGGCCGCATCCCCGACTTTTGCCGCGGCGGATTCGGCGCCGTGTTCGGCAAGCATCGAGAGCCGGCAATTCGACTACTGGCTGGGCGAGTGGACCATTACGTATCCCGGGGCGCCGGGAGGCAGCACGAGCAAGGTGCAGCTCGACCTGGACAAGTGCGTGGTCGTCGAGCGTTGGGATGGCGGCAAGGGCCACAGCGGCAAGAACCTGTTCGCCTACAGCGCCGACGACAAGAAATGGCACGGAATGTTTGCGGACAACCAGGGGCGCGTGCACGTGTTTGAAGGAAAAGTTGCGGGAGGTGTGGCCGAGTTTTATGGCCCGAGCCTCGGGACAAATGGTGAAGCGGTTCTCAACCGCATCAGGATCGTCCGCATTTCCGCGGACAAAGTTGAGCAGTCGTGGGAAAAATCCACGGACCACAGCAGCACATGGACCGTGGAGTTCCGCGGGCAATATTCCCGCAAAGATCCGTAACGGAAACTGTTTCTGTGTTGGAGGACAGAACGTATGAGCCGGCGATTTCATTCCACATGTTTTCTTTTCCTGGCCTTTCTCGGCCCCGGTTGTTCTGCAGCGCAGCAAGGCGCGCCGCCTCCCACAGTTCGGTTGCCACTTGGCGCACTCGAAGGAACGCAGTTCAACTCGCCACAGGGAGGGGCCTTTCTCGGTGTGCCCTATGCGAGTCCGCCCGTCGGCGAGTTGCGCTGGAAACCACCCAAGCCGGCAATCTCGTGGGCCGGCACGCGTAAGGCAACGGAATTCGGCGCGGTCTGTCGGCAACTTCCGGCCAAATGGCTTCCCTACATTGCCGGCAAGGAAGATTGCTTGTATCTGAATATCTGGACGCCACAGCTTGCGGATCACGCAAAACTTCCGGTGATCGTGTTCTTTCACGGGGGATCGGACTCGGCCGGTTATAGCCAATTGACCCCACTCGGCCCCGCACTATCGCCTCTAGCGGCAGTTTACTGCGAGTGCAATCAACAGATTTCTAAGAACTCCTTTTTGTGTAGTTTAAGTCGTCGGGTTGGTATTACCCACGGTGGGTAATCAGCAGCTCGTCCAGTTTGAGCGCCT